>Ga0102592_1000117_pt2 | contig 226217 bp, 221 predicted proteins | sample AraplaCol_mMF_r2_FD_76861 | JGI IMG/M metagenome (GOLD analysis project Ga0102592, IMG submission 76861) | Arabidopsis root microbial communities from North Carolina, USA - plate scrape MF_Col_mMF_r2 (SPADES assembly) (version 2) | ecosystem: Host-associated > Plants > Roots > Endosphere...
GGATCAGTTTCTTTGCGGCCCGCATGCCGCTCCAGAGCGTCCACAGCGAGCGGGCCACGGCAACCGGATTCTTCGAGCCGATCGTCGCCGACGGCACCACATGGATCTCCTCGGCCGGGAACTTTCCGGCATAACGCTCGGCTCGGCTGTCCGTGACGAGATGCACCGAATAGCCGCGCTCCTTCAGCTTGAAGGCCAGCGCCTCCGCCGGAAACACATGGCCGCCGGTTCCCCCGGCGGCAAGCAGCACGATGCCTTTGCTCATGGTCTTCTACTCCGCCGGCATGCCGTGCGGGACGCGGAAGAGGCTCCGGTCCTGCGCGCGTTTTTCCGGTCGATGCCGCGTCAGCGCCAGGATGAAGCCGGCGGTGACGCAGATCGCCACCATGGACGAGCCGCCATAGGAAATCAGCGGCAGCGTCATGCCCTTCGCCGGCAGCAGTTCGAGATTGACGCCGATATTGATGATCGACTGGATGCCCATCTGCAGCACGAGGCCGGCGACGGCGAAGCGATTGAAGTCGTTCCGCTCGCGATAGGCATGCGAGAGGCCGCGCAGCACCAGCACGGTAAACAGCGCAACGAGCGCCATGCAGAAGACGATCCCGAATTCTTCGGCAGCGACCGAGAAGATGAAGTCAGTATGCGCATCCGGGATGATGCGCTTGACGATACCCTCACCCGGTCCCTGGCCGAACCAGCTGCCGCGGATGATCGCCTCGCGCGCGGTGTCGATCTGGAAAGTATCACCCTCGCCGGTCATGAACTTGTCTATTCGGCCGGCGACGTGCGGGAAGACGTAATAGGCGCTGAGCAGGCCACCGGCGCCGCCGATACCGAGCAGCATGATCCAGATCCATGGCATGCCGGCCATGAAGAACATCCCGCCCCAGACGGCCGTGGTCAGGATGGTCTGGCCGAGGTCCGGCTGCGCGATAAGAAGTGCCGCAACGATGCCGAACAGGATGATCGCAAAGAGATTGCCGGGGATCTCCGGCTGGCGCGCATGTTCGGCAAACAGCCAGGCGCAGACCACGACGAAGGCGGGCTTCATGAATTCCGACGGCTGGATGGAAAGGCCGGCGATCCAGATCCAGCGCCTGCCACCCTTGACCTCCTGCCCGACGAAGAGCACCAGCACCATCATGGCGACGGAGATGATCAGGATCAGGATAGCGGTTCGCCGCACCTGGCGCGGCGTCAGGAACGACAGCCCGAGCATGACGCCGATCGAGGGGATCATGAAGGCCGCATGGCGCTTGACGAAGTGGAAGGGTTCGAGCCCGATGCGCTCGGCGACCGCAGGAGATGCCGCAAACGACAGCATGAAGCCGATGCCCATCAGGAAGATGAACATCGCCAGGAAGAAGCGGTCGATGGTCCAGAACCAATCGGCCAGAGGCCCACGTTCCGCGCGGCTTACCATGTCATTTCTCTCCTGTTGCCGGACCGATCAGCATCGCAATCCCGTCAAGCGCTGCCACGTGGCCGACGAAGGCATCGCCCCTGACTTCGAAGTTCTTATACTGGTCGAAGCTTGCGCAAGCCGGGGATAACATCACGGCTGACGCGGCGGCCTCGTCGCGTTCCGCATCGGCTGCCGCATGTGCGACGGCTCGCTCCAGCGTGCCCGAAATCTCATAGGGCACGGCCTCGCCGAGGGTCGCGGCAAATTCCGCCGCCGCCTCGCCGATCAGATAGGCCTTGGCGATGCGCGGGAAATAGGGCGCAAGCGTCGTGATGCCGCCTGATTTCGGCAGGCCGCCGGCAATCCAGTAGATGCGATCATAGCTCGAAAGCGCGGGTGCCGCCGCTTCGGCGTTCGTCGCCTTGGAATCATTGACGAAGACCACGCGGCCTCGTTTGCCCACAGGCTGCATGCGGTGCTTGAGGCCGGGGAACGAAGCAAGGCCGGCGCGGATGTCGTCGGCGGAAACCCCGACGGCAAGGCAGGCGGCAACGGCTGCGGCAGCATTCTGCGCATTATGGCTGCCGCGCAGCGTCTGGATGCCGTCGAGATCGGCGAAGGGCAGCACGGCGCCGCCGGCGGCCTGAACAAGCTTGGTCCCCTCGGCATAGATGCCTGATGCCACCACGTTGCGACGCGAGATGCGGACCACCTTGACGCCTGCCCGCTCGACGCGGTCGGCGATCAGCGCCGAATGGCGATCGTCGATGCCGACGATCGCCACGTCGCTGCCGGCAACCAGCCGCTCCTTGACGTCGGCATAGTGTTGCATCGTGCCGTGGCGGTCGAGATGATCGGGGGTCAGGTTGAGCAGGATCCCGGCCGACGGATTGAGCGTCGGCGCCAGATCGATCTGGTAGGACGAGCATTCGACGACGTAATAGCGCCCAGCCTTCGGCGGATCGAGCGTCAGTACGGCCGTACCGATATTACCGCCGAGCTGCGTGTCGTAGCCGGAGGATTTCAGGATATGGGCGATCAGCGCCGTCGTCGTCGACTTGCCGTTGGTGCCTGTTATGGCGATGAACGGGCAATCCGGCGCATGGGCGCGGCGCTCGCGCACGAAGAGTTCGACGTCGCCGACGATGTCGACGCCCGCCGCGCGCGCAAGATCGACGGTCCAATGCGGCTTCGGATGGGTGAGCGGCACACCGGGCGACAGCACGAACAGCGCCTGCTGGCTCCAGTCGATCGTGTGCAGATCCTCCGTCCGGATGCCTTCCGCCGAGGCCTTGGCGACGCTGTCGGGATTGTCGTCCCAGGCGGTCACGTCTGCGCCGCCCGCAATCAGCGCGCGGGCGGTGGCAAAGCCGGAGCCGCCGAGCCCGAAGAGCGCGACCTTCCTGTCCTTGAGCGTCGTGACCGGGATCATTGCCGCCTCACCGGAGCTTCAGCGTCGAGAGGCCGAGCATGGCAAGGCCGACGGCAATGATCCAGAAGCGGATCACCACCTGGCTCTCCGTCCAGCCCTTCTTCTCGAAGTGATGGTGGATCGGCGCCATCAGGAAGACGCGCCGGCCGGTCATCTTGAAGAAGCCGACCTGGATGATGACCGAGAGCGTCTCCATGACGAAGAGACCGCCGATGATCGCCATGACGATCTCGTGCTTGGTGGCGACGGCGACGGTGCCGATCGTGCCGCCGAGCGCCAGCGATCCCGTGTCGCCCATGAAGATGGCGGCCGGCGGCGCGTTGAACCAGAGGAAGCCGAGGCCGGCGCCGATGACGGCGCCGAGCACGACGGCAAGCTCGCCGGTGCCGGGCACGAAGTTGATCTGCAGATAGTTCGCAAACACCACGTTGCCGGCGAGATAGGCGATCACGCCGAAGGAAGCAGCGGCGATCATCACAGGCACGATGGCAAGTCCGTCGAGGCCGTCGGTCAGGTTGACGGCATTGCCGGCGCCGACGATGACGAAACCGCCGAAGACGACGAACATGATGCCGATATTGATCATGAAGTCCTTGAAGAAGGGAAAGGCGATCGAAGAGCCGAAGGTCGAGCCTGCTATTCCCGAGGCAAGGGCAGTGCGCATCATGAAATAGACGGCGATGCCGGCGATGACGAATTCGATGCCGAGACGCGCCTTGCCGGAAAAGCCCTTATGGCTCTGCTTCGTCACCTTCAGATAGTCGTCGTAGAAGCCGATTGCGCCGAAGCCGAGCGTCACGAGCAAGGTCGCCACGACATAGACGTTGGAAAGATCGGCCCAGAGCAGTGAGGCGCCGATGATGCCGGCAATGATCATCAGCCCGCCCATGGTCGGCGTGCCGGCCTTCTTGAAATGCGTCTGCGGCCCGTCGGCGCGGATCGGCTGGCCCTTGCCCTGGCGGATCCGCAGCGAATTGATGATCGTCGGCCCGAACAGGAAGACGATCAGTGCGGAGGTGAAGAGAGCGGCGCCCGTGCGGAAGGTAATATATCTGAACAGGTTCAGAAATTTGAAATATTCCGACAGTTCGACAAGCCAGATCAGCATTCAGGGCCCCTTGTTACCCGGTCAAAGTTCGCGTTGCGTGTCGGAAAATGCCGGGAACTTGTCAAGAAGCGCGGCGACGATCCTGCCGAAACCGATGCCCAGAGACGATTTCACCATCAACACGTCGCCCGGAGCGACCGAGTTCAACACGTAGTCCGTCAATTCGCTGGTGTTCTCGCGGTACTCGACGTGGACGCTTTCCGGCAGTGATTCCTTCAGCGCAGCCATCTCGGTCCCGGCGAGCCAGACATGTTCGATGCCGGCCGCAAGCAGCGGCCCTGCGAGATCGGTATGAACCTTCTCGGCATATTCGCCCATTTCGAGCATGTCGCCGAGCACGGCGATGCGGCGTCCGCGGCCGGCCGGCTCAGAGGCCGCAAGCAGCGCGATCGCCGCGCGCATCGAGGCCGGATTGGCATTGTAGCTCTCGTCAATCAGCGTGAAGCTGCCGCGGCCGCCGCCGATCGAAAGCCGGTGGCGCTTGCCCCGGCCCTTTTCCGGCTTCAGCGTCGCAAGCGCCTCGATCGCCTTGCCCATGTCGGCGCCGACGATCCTGACGACCCCGAGGGCCGCGAGCGCATTCTCGGCAATATGGCGGCCCGGCGCACCGATCGCCGCCTCCAGCGTCTCGCCACCGATCGTCAGCCACAGCGTCGAATTCTCGTCCGATCCGTTGAATTCGGCGAGCCGGAATTCCGCCTTGGCGTGCTGGCCGAAGGAATGGATATGCTCGACGCCGAGCGATTGCGCCGTTCGGTCGAGGAAATTGAACTGGTCGTTGTCGCGGTTGAGCACGACATGGCCGCCCGGTTCGAGCCCTTCGAATATCTCGGCCTTGGCGGCGGCGATCTCCTTGATGCTCTTGAAATTGCCGAGATGGGCCGGCGCGATCGTCGTGATGACGGCGACATGGGGCCGGATCATCGCCACCAGCGGCCGGATTTCGCCCGGATGGTTCATCCCGACTTCGAAGACGCCGTAATCCGTGTCGTCAGGCATGCGTGCCAGTGTCAGCGGCACGCCCCAATGATTGTTGAAGGAGGCGACGGAGGCATGCACCTTGCCGGAGGGCGACAAAACGTGCCGCAGCATCTCTTTGGTGGTGGTCTTGCCGACAGAACCGGTGACCGCGATGATCTTCGCCCGCGAGCGCTCGCGGGAGGCCTGCCCCAGACGCCCGAGCGCCGCAAGCACGTCTTCCACGACGATCATCGGCACCGTCAGGCGGCCCATGGCGGGAAGTCGCGCTTCGCTGACGACGAGCAGGGAAGCGCCGTTCGCCATTGCCATGGACGCATAGTCGTGACCGTCGACACGGTCACCCTTAATCGCAAAAAAAGCCTCGCTGGGGCTGATCGAGCGGCTGTCGATGGAAATGCCGGTGATGCCTTCAGGCGGAGTGCCGAAGGGGCGCCCCGCCATCGCTGCGATCATGTCTTCGGTCGTCCAGAGCCAGCTCAAGATTTCAGTTCCTCCAAGGCCTTGCGCACCTCAGCATGATCGGAGAACGGCAATGTGACGCTCCCGATCGTCTGCCCTTCCTCATGCCCCTTGCCGGCAACGATCAGCGTGTCGCCCGATTTCAGCATGCCCACAGCCTCGCGGATCGCCGTGGCGCGATCGCCGATTTCCGAGGCGCAGCTTGCTGCCGCCATGATCTCCGCCCGGATCGAGGCCGGCTCCTCTGAACGCGGATTGTCGTCGGTGACGATGACGACATCGGCCAGGCGGCAGGCGATTTCGCCCATGATCGGCCGTTTGCCGCGGTCGCGGTCGCCGCCACAGCCGAAGACGACCACGACGCGGCCCGTGGTGAAGGGCCTGACCGAATTCAGCACGTTTTCCAGCGCATCGGGCTTGTGGGCGTAATCGACATAAGCGAGCGCGCCGTCCTTGGTATGGCCGACCAACTCGAGACGCCCGGAGGCGCCGACGAGCTTCTCAAGCGCTGCCATCGCAACCTTCGCCGAAACGCCGGTCGACATCGCAAGTCCTGCCGCAACAAGCGCGTTGGCGACCTGGAAATCGCCGGCCAGCGGAATGTCCACCTCGAAGATTTCGTCGCCGACATGGATCTCGGCCGTCTGCTTGTGACGGAAATGCTCGACCCGTTTCAGCGTCAGATAATCGCCCTTGCGCCCGACCGTGCGAACATCGTGGCCGGCATCGGCCGCCGCCTTGATCGCCTGCGCCGACCACGGATCGTCGGCGAAAATCACCGCCGGCGAGCCCTTCGGCAGCAGCTGGAAAAGCCGCATCTTGGCGGCCATGTAGGATTCGACGGTCGGGTGGTAATCCATGTGGTCGCGGCCGAGATTGGTGAAGGCGGCGGCGGCAAGCTTCACGCCGTCGAGCCGGCACTGGTCGAGGCCGTGGCTGGACGCCTCCATCGCGGCATGCGTGACGCCCTCGCCGGCAAGTTCGGCGAGCAACTGATGCAACGACACCGGATCTGGGGTCGTCAGCGCGCCATATTCGTTGCGCGTCGGCGAAACGACGCCCGTCGTGCCGATCATCGCGGCCGGATGGCCCGCATGCGCCCAGATCTGCCTGGTGAAGGAAGCGACGGAGGTTTTGCCCGCCGTGCCGGTGACGGCGACCATGGTCTCGGGCTGCCTGCCGAAGAAGCGCGAGGCGGCGATGGAAAGGAAGCGGCGCGGTTCCCTGACCGCAAGCACTGGAATGGAGGCATCGACGGCCTGCGAGGCAATCGCGACGGCAGCACCCCGACCGGCGGCATCGGCGATGAAGCCCGCGCCGTCCGCCTTGGTACCGGCGACCGCGACGAAGGCATTGCCCGGCGCTACCCTGCGGCTGTCCGAAGACAGGCCTGAAATATCCAGCAGGCCTGCCGGGCCTTCGAGCTGTGCTTCAAGTTCCGGAAACTGATCTCCGGCCAGGTCTCGCAATTTCATCGAATGCACTTTTCCCTCTTGTAGCCGGTCCGCACCTTGCGAATCGGCGTCGGTATTCATTCACATTCAATAAGACACCAGCAAGGCCGAACCGCCCTCCCCGAATTTCGGCTCGATGCCGAGAATGGGGGCCGCACGGCTGATGATCTCGCGGGCGATCGGGCCTGCGGTACCGGCGGAGATTGTTCCACCATATTGCTTCTCGCCGGTCTTCGGCTCGTCGCAGAAGGTGATCACGGCGTATTTGGGATCGTTGATGGGGAATGCGGCGATGAAGGAATTGAAGTTCAGCGTCGCGGAATAACGCCCGTTCACCACCTTGTCGGCCGTGCCGGTCTTGCTGCCGACGGCAAAGCCCGGCACGCGGGCGACGCGGCCGGAGCCCTTGAAACCGTTAACATCGAGGAGATAGCGGATCTGGTCGCTAGTCGACTTCTTGATCACCTGCGTTGCGACCTCATCGGCCTCAGCGCGCGTGCGCGGGAGGAATGTCGGCTCGATCAGCTTGCCGCCATTGACGAGGGCGGCGGCCGCCACGCCCGTCTGCAGCGCCGTCGTCGAGACACCATGGCCGAAGGAAATCGTGATCGAATTGATCTTCTTCCAGACACGCGGCTGGCTCGGCATCTTCACTTCGGGCAGTTCGGTCTGCATCTTCGTCAGCAGGCCGAACTTGTTCAGGTAATCCTTCTGCGCGTCGATGCCGACGATGTCGATGACGCGCGCCGTGCCAATGTTCGAGGAATACTGGAAGATTTCGGGAACGCTCAGCCAGCGGCGCTGCCCGTGAAAATCGTGGATGGTGAAGCCGCCGATATAGATCGGCTTGCTGGCATCGAACGTGTCCGTCATCTTCACCTTGCCGGTGTCGAGCGCCATCGCCAGCGAAAAGGTCTTGAAGGTCGACCCCATTTCGAAGGTGCCGTTGGTCATGCGGTTGAGCCAACCGTCCTTGGCGCCCTCTTGCGGATCGTTCGGATCGAAATCCGGCGCCGATGCCATGGCGATCACCTCGCCGGTGTGCACGTCGATGACAGCCGCACCGGCACCCTTGGACTGGAAATTGTTGACGGCGTTGACGACGGCGTCGCGGACGATGTTCTGCACGCGCAGATCGATCGAAAGCCGCACCGGCTCGAGCGGCTGGTCGCTGGTCATGCCGACCGAGGCGAGATCGGCGAGCCCCTGGTCGTCGATAAATTTCTCCATGCCGGCGACACCGCGGTTGTCGATATTGACGTAGCCGAGGATGTGAGCGGCGGTCGATCCGCCCGGGTAGAAGCGGCGCTTCTCCGGCCTGAAGCCGATGCCGGGAATGCCGAGCGCCAGGATCTGGCTCTGCTGCTTCGGCGTCAGCTGCCGGCGAAGCCAGGCGAAATGCGAAGTCTTGAGGGAAAGCTTCTTATAGGTGTCCTTGGCGTCGAGTTCGGGCAGGACCGAAGAAAGCTTCTCGACCGCCTCGTCGACGTCGACGATCTTGTTCGGCTCGGCAAACAGCGAGACAGTGCGGATATCGGTGGCCAGCACCTCGCCGTTACGGTCGACAATATCGGGGCGCGAGGCCATCAGCCGGTCGGGCGGCAGGATGCTGGAGACGACCTCCTGGTCCTTCATCGCATATTCGACGAGACGGCCGCCGATGACGGCGTAGACGCCCATGAATCCCATGATCAGCAGGCCGACGCGGCTTTTCGCCTGCCCGGATTTCTTCTTGCGCGACCCCTCGATCGCCATGCCGGCGGAAGGACCGCCGAAACGGTTATAGACGCCGGCAGAAAAATGCGCCTGGCTCTTCAGGACCATGATGCGGGAAAGAAACGACATTATTCCACCGACCCCGTTTCGATCTCGTCTGCGTCTACGTCATCCTCTGCCCCGCCGCCGGGCTCCACTACGCCATGCGGATCAACTGCCCCACGCGGTTCCGCTGCGCCGCGCGGTGCAGCCGTCGGAACGGGTTGGGCCTTGGAGGCAACGGTCGCGCCCTTGGCGGCGGCTCCGGTCGCGCCGCCGGCCTTGGCCTCCGTCACATCGGGCACGGGAACCTCGGATTTCAGCATCGGCAATTCCTTGGCATGCACGAGCGCAGTCGATTCCGTCGGCTGCAGCTGCAACTCGTCATTATAGGCCTTGACCAGCCGCTCCAGCCTGTTCGGCTGCGATTGCAGCGCCCAGTCGGCCTTCAAAAGGTCGATCGTATCCTTCTCGAGCTTGATCTCGGTTTCGAGGCGATGAACCTCCTCGAGCTTCAATTCGGCGCGGTGCTTGATCGTGTAGGTAACGGCAGCCGCTGCCGTCATGACGCCAATGAGCACGAGATCGAACGTTTTCAGCATATCAACCTCCAAGCTTTCCGAGAGTGGCAAGATTGGGAAATCCGAAGAGCGACATATCGGCAGCCTCGGCCGCGGCCTCCGTCCTCAGGCCGGCGCGCAACTTGGCGGAGCGGGCGCGCGGATTGGCTTCCGCCTCCGCCTCGCTTGCCGACACCATCGGCTTGCCGATCGCCGCAAAAGTCGCCGCCCGCTCATGAGCGACCGGCAGGTGCCGCGAGCCAGACGCCTTGCCGGCGCGGTCGGAGAAGAATTTCTTGACGATGCGGTCTTCAAGCGAATGAAAGGTGACGACAACGAGCCGCCCGCCGGGCTTCAGCGCTTGTTCCGCGGCAAACAGCGCCTGGGCCAGCTCGCCGAGCTCATCATTGACGAAGATGCGCAGGGCCTGAAAGACGCGCGTTGCCGGATGGATCTTGTCCTTCATCTTGCGCGGGGTGACGAGTTCGATGAGGCCGGCGAGATCGCGCGTCGTTTCGAACGGCTTTTCCTCGCGGCGCTTTTCGATCGCATGCGCGATGCGCGGCGCCTGGCTCTCTTCGCCGAGAAAATGGAAGATGCGGATGAGATCGGCGACCTTGGCGCGATTGACGACGTCGGCGGCCGAAACGCCTTCGGCCGACATGCGCATATCGAGAGGCCCGCTCTTCTGGAAGGAGAAGCCGCGTTCGGCCTCGTCGATCTGCATGGAGGAAACACCGATATCGAGCACGACGCCATCGAGCCCGCTTTCCGGCGCATGCTCGGCAAGATGCGAGAATTGCGAATGAATGAGCCTGAGGCGGCCACCATGGGCCGCGACCATCGCCTGACCCGCCGCAATCGCCGTCGGGTCGCGATCGAGCGCGATCACCTCGGCACCGGCCGCAAGGATGGCCGAGCTGTAACCGCCCGCACCGAATGTGCCATCGAGGATGAGCTTGCCGGGCGCGGGTGCCAAAGCCGCGAGCACCTCTTCGAGAAGAACCGGAATGTGACGAACCGGTCCGCCACCGGCATCAGTTGAACCTCCGCCAGGATTCGCCGCCATTCCGTTCCCTCGTCCCTTCAGGAACGCTTGCCCGCCAGCTTGCGCTCCCCTCGTGCTTGCGTCTGCGCCGCCAGAAATGCCTTCGGCTGCCACAGCTGAAAATGATCCGCCCGACCAACGAAGGCCACTTCGTCCGAGATACCGGTGAAGTCGCGAATGAAATCCGTGACCATCAACCGCCCCTCGGCATCGAGCTTCATGAAGACCCCGCCCCCGTGAATCAGAAGCGACATCTCGTTCGCATCCGGCGAAAACGGGTCTTCCGCAGCAATCTGCCGCTCGAATCTTTCGAGAAGATCCGGGCCGCCGACGCTGATCGCCGGAAACACAAAGTCCTGAAAGCAGTAGAGCTCCTGGACGTTGCGCTGCGCCAGCACGGAACGGAACGCCGAAGGCACGGAAACCCTGCCCTTGGCATCGATCCTGTTGGTCGCATTCGAAAGGAAGCGGTTCATGACACGAAACATCCGTTCCCGCAGGGATCCGGACCAAAAGACGCCCGAAAGTCCCAATATCAGGCACAGCCTCGCAAGCCGAATGAGCAAAAAACCATCCGACGTTCCCGGAGAGGGAGCCGCCTTTGCTTTGCGATGAACGGGCAGATGATTGCCCTGATGCAGTGCACATTTGGGATAGCATGGGACCATATGGGCGTCAATGGGATACGCCCATTTTGCAACGGACGCATAATCAAAAATTTATAAGCCGTTAAGTTTAACAAAGGGTTAGCGGACCGCCTTCACAGGGGACACGCAGTGGTGGTTCCGCAAAAAAATCCACCCGGCGGCTGCATGAATATTCGCTTGAAAACAGCCTCTCTCAGCGACTTACGGTGAAGATCCGGATCTCTGCGCCACAAAATATGAATCGCCAGTTGGCCTGTAAGCCGGGTTCTGTATGGCTCCGGCGTGAACCGGAACGTGGCAGCCATTCCTCTGGGACAGCGCTCGCACGCTGCCTCTCGCAACCCACCCGGATGACTGGCCTGGAAACCAGCCGGAAGGCCTTTCGGCCTGCCGCGTCATCCCTATTCGGTCTTGCTCCCGGTGGGGTTTACCGTGCCATTTCCGTTGCCGGAGACGCGGTGGGCTCTTACCCCACCCTTTCACCCTTACCTGCGCGAACGCAGGCGGTTTGCTTTCTGTGGCACTTTCCCTGAGGTCGCCCTCGCCGGACGTTATCCGGCACCGTGTTTCCGTGGAGCCCGGACTTTCCTCACCCTACCGCCTTTCGGCATTGGTAAAGCGCGGCTGCCCGGCCAACTGGCAGGGCTCCCATAAACGAGAGAAATCGCAATTGCTATAAAAATCAAAATTTACTTACCGAAATTGTGGTGTGAATTCCGTGGAGTAGCCCTGCCCGCTGATTCTGCCTGACAAAAGCAGCTCGGCCCCGAGCCTGCCGATTTCGTCCGAGCTCTTGGCCGAGGTGCCGGCACAGCCCGTCAGTACGGCGATTGCGGGCGATGAGGTATAGCCGATCATCGGATAGCCGCCTTGCGTATACGAGACGACGCAGGCCGCCGTCGAAATCGAAAGCGGCGTTATATCTGGCACGAGGCCGGCGACGATGCGCTGCAGATGTACACGCACGGTCTCACGCCCTTCGGTCTTGAACCAGGCCCGCATCTCCGCCTCGTCACGAAGGATCAGATCGTCGGGGTCGCCGCCGATCTTCAGGTAGAATTTGCCGTCGGGATAGCGGATCGGCGGCAGCAGGTAGATATGGAAGCCGGGTGTTTCGAGAATGAGCGACGGCATGCCGGCAAGGCGGGCCGCATCGGCCTCGCTGACCTCGAACAACGTCACGGTCCGGGCATAAACCATCATGGCAACCGGTCGCGGCAACAGATTCTCCGCAATGGAAAATCCGCCCGCTGCCAGCAGCACCTTTTCGGCGCGATAGGTGAGCCCACCGGCAGTCTGAACGACAGCCGACCCGCCTTCGCTGCGGATCGAGACGACATGGTCTGGGATGACCGTGGCGCCCGCCCTTTCCGCCAGCAGCGACTGCGCCTTGACCAGCTTGCGCGGGCTGATGTGGCCGGCGCCGCTCGCTTCGAAGACACCTGCACCGCCGGCTGGCAAGGCAAAGAAGGGAAAGGCGGTCTTCAGCCCTGCCTCGTCGAGAAGGCTGGTCTCGACACTGAGCGAGACGGCGGCCTGCCGGGTTCTCGCGAGATAGTCGCTTCCATCAGGCGCAACGACGACGCAACCGACCTCGCGATAGAAATCGATGCCGCTCTCGCTCGCGATCTCGCCGTAGCGGCCGATCGAGCGGTTGGCGAGCAGCGCCCAGTTGCGGTCGGGATCGATGGTGCGGGTGATGCGCCCCTCATCGTAATGACTGGCGAAGACACCCTGATGCGTTCTGCGATCATCAGGCTCGTCCGGGCCGATCACCGCCACGCCATCGGCCTGCCGCGCCAGATGCCGCGCGGCCGCGGCTCCCATCAGCCCGCGGCCGACGACGATATATTTGAAATCGACTGCCATGGAATTTCCCTCTCTACAGCACCGCGCGTCTTCTCGGCTTCAAGGAATTACGCCGCAGCGAAAACGGGCGCCAACTCGCGGCCGAAATCCTCATCCCCGAGCCGTCCTTCCGCCAGAAGCACGGCGCCCAGCCGCCCGAGTTCGTCGGAAGATTTGGCCGCAACGAAATTGCCGCCGGTGAGCACTCCGATGCGCGGCGATTGAGTGAAGCCGACATAGGGATAGCCGGTCGGCGTGAAATTCGCCACGCACGGGCCTGAGGTAACCGGGCAGCCCGCAAGCTCCGGCATCAGTTGCAGGGCGATGCGCGAGAGGTGATCGCGCTCGGCCGCACTGCCGTCGGAACGAAACCACGCGCCGGCATCCTTCAGATTCTCGAAGGAAAGCCCCTCGGTATCGCCGCCAAGCTTCAAATAGGTCTTCCCATCGGGATAACGCACCGGCGGCAGAATATAGATGTGGTCCTCCTCCCGGTCGCCGAGCACGATGGTCGACGGCATATCGCCGAAGATCGCCATCTCGCGCTCGCCCATTTCGTAGAAGACGACCGTGCGCGCCATCACCCGGGTATCGATAGGGCGCGGCAGCAGGCTATGGAAATTGCTAAAGCCGCCGGCCGCGACCAGCACGCGCTCGGCCCTGTAGCTCTTGCCGCCGGCCGTCACCTCGACATGCGAACCGGCGTCTTGCACGGAGGTTGCGGTTTCCTCGATCAGAGAGACGCCGCCCTGCTCGGCAAGGCTCACCTGCGCCCGCACCAGCGCCCGCGGGTTGATATGTCCGGCACGCCTACGCTCGAAATATCCTGTGAAATCGGGATCGACGGCAAGATAGGGAAAACGCCGGCCGAGTTCCGCCGGCGCGATGGCCTCGATATCGCTGCCGAGCGTCCGGCTGACGGCCACGGCGTCGCGGAAAAAGTCCTCCTCGGCCTTCTGAGGACCGACATAGAGGCAGCCGACCTCGGAATAGAAGGAAATGCCGCTCTTTGCTTCGATCTCGCGGTAGCGGTCGAGCGCCCGCGCGGCGAAGGTTCCCCAGGCCAGATTGGCGTCGAAGGTGCGGGTAATGCGCGCTTCGTCATAGTGGCTGGCGAAGACGCCTTCATGCGTCTTTCGCTCTTCCGGCTCGCGCGGGCCGATCAGCGCGATGCCGTCGGCCATCGAGGAGAGATGCCGCGCGGCCGCCGCCCCCATCATGCCGCGCCCGATGACGATGAACCTGAAATCGACTGCCATTTCCACCTCATTGCGAGGTGGCCCACCTCGTTTCAAGCTGGGATATCACGGCAAGCGCACTGATTCATATCGCAAAATTGCCGCAAGAGTTCTCGAAAGCGCTTGTGCGGCCGTGCTCAGTCGAGCATTGCCAGCACCTTGCCGCAATAGGTCTTCGACACCGGGTTCATGCGGGTTGCGGCATGGCCGGCATTGTATTTGAGGATGGTGTTGCAGGTCTCGCCGCCGCCGAGCTGGTGGGCGGCCGCCAGGTATTTCATGCCGAATTTGATATTGGTCTCGGGATCGAACAGGCCCTTCCTCGTGCCGGAATACCCCATCATCCTGGCCGTTGCCGGCTTGATCTGCATCAGGCCGATTTCGCCGGCGCTGCCGCGCGCGTTCGGATTGAAATTGCTCTCGACGCGAACGACGGCCTGGGCGAGTGCGACGGGGACGTCGTATTGAGCGGCATATTTATTGATCAGCGCAGCATAGGGAACGGCGGCGGTGGAGAAGTCGGGCATCGCATAGCCGCTCTGGCGATCAACGGTCTTCAGCGAGATGGTTTGCGCCCTGACACCCCAGTCATCATTCGCCGAGGCAAAGTTATACCCTGCCAGCAGCATGCCGAAGCACGCCGCAGCGCCAATAATCAAATTCTTCATATAGTCTCTTTACTCCGACCCAAAGAATTGCAGGACTGCGCGCCTCGCCGTCATCCGGTCATACGCGATCAAGGACTGATCGCGTCCGCAGCAATTCTTATCGTTTCATTTTGCGCTCGTCGTTACACTTTAAATAATCCGCGAGCGCTGTTCAGCGGGCGTTCTTAGACCATCGCAATGAGGAGATAATAGGGAAATGATGTGGCGCGGCAGATTTCTCGCCCAACACGGGAAAACCGCCGAAAAATCCGGCTTCTACCGTCAGGAATAACGCGGCAACGCCGACAGCAGCCGATGCAGCGTGTCGATGGTCGAGAAATCGGCGATCCCATCCACCCGTTCGGGCCGGAAATGGCGCTGGAAGGCTTCCACGTCGCCGGCCGTCTTTTCGGAGAATTCACCCGTGATTTCAGTGCCATAACCGTAGAGCGACAGCATCGATTGCAGCGCTTCGACCGGTTGGCCGGCGTCGCCACGCTGGAAGAAGCGCCCGCCGGTGATCCTTGCCGGCTCGACCCAGTGCCCGACACCCGCCCGGTAAAGCTCGCCCCAGGGGAATTTTTCGCCCGGATCGACCTTGCGGACAGGGGCGACATCGGAGTGACCAAGCACCCTTTCCGGCGCGATCGACCAACGTTTGACACAGTCGCGACACAATTCGATCACCGCGGCGATCTGTTCTTTCGGATAGTCAGGAAGGCCGCCGGGATGGCCTGCATTGGCGATCTCGATGCCGATCGACAGCGAATTGATATCCGTCTCGCCGTGCCAGCTGCTCTTGCCTGCATGCCAGGCGCGCCGCGTTTCCGGCACGAGCTGCACCACGTCACCATTCTCATGCACGAAATAATGGCTGGAAACCTGGCTCTCGGCGCGACAGAGCCAGTCGAGCGCGCCCTCTGGCGTCGGCATGCCGGTATAGTGCAGCAGGATCATATCGGGATCGCGCCCGTCCGCCCGCTCGCCATGGTTCGGCGATGGACGCACGGATGCGCTTCGATAATCGGCCTCGAAAGAGGTCATGCGGCGCGGCGTTCCTTCTCGATCGCCGCATAGGCCGCATTCAGCGCCGCCATGCGTTCATTGGCGATCACATGGAACTCCTTGGGCACGCCGCGCGAGATCAGCCGGTCGGGGTGATGTTCGCTGACGAGGCCATGATAGCGGCGGCGGATCGTCGGGAAATCGTCGGAGGGCGACACGCCGAGCACCTTATAGGGATCGCCGCCGGAAAAGACGTGGCGCGCGGCGATCTGCTCGAAGCGGGTCTCGCTCATCTGGAAGATCTCGGCGATATGACGCAGGAAATTCAGTTCCTTCTCGTGGACCAGCCCATCGGCCTTGGCGATGTGGAAGAGCCCGTCGAGCACGTCTTCGAGCACAGGGCAATTGGCCGCGCAGGTAACGCAGAGCGAAGAAAGCCGCTCCGCATAGGCTTCGTAGCCGGCGACGTCCTGGCGTGCGAGATTATAGAGCCTGGCGACGTTCTTTGCCTGGTCCGCAGGAAACTCGAAGATTTCGCGGAAGGCTTCGACCTCCTTCTCGCTGACGATGCCGTCAGCCTTGGCCATCTTGGCTGAAAGCGCGATGATCGCCACGGAGAAGGCCACCTTGCGCCGCGTCTCCGGATCGCCTTCGAAAACCGTGCGGATAGCCTCGACCACCGCGGAGAGCGCATTGCCCGCGGTATTGCCAATGGCATTCAACAGTTTTTCCCAGAAGGACATCGAAGATCTCTCGCACGCTTGCCGTTATAAGCAAACAGCTTGACCAAAGAATCTGAGCCTTTGCAAGGCGACTATTGGTCGTAGGATCGAAAACAGTTTTCACAATTCGGTAATTATTGCATTGCAACAAGCGCCTCTGCTCCACTTCGCATGGCTCCCGGTTCGCCACGTCGACGATTTCCACAAAAGCGTCCGGACGCACAGGCCGGGCTTGAAACGATTATATCGGCGGTTCCATCAGCCTTTGCTGTCGACAGCCGCAGAAAGGCGCGTTTTTCGTAAATTCTTTACTTTACAGGGCCCTTTCCCTGCCGCATCCATGCGCTAGCTACGCTGCCGCACAGAAACACCGCAGGAGGGATCCATGGCCAAACAGAAAGTCGCAATGCTGACCGCCGGAGGCCTGGCGCCCTGTCTTTCCTCCGCCGTCGGCGGCCTCATCGAACGCTATAGCGACGTCGCACCCGAGATCGACCTCGTCGCCTACAAGTCGGGCTACCAGGGCGTATTGCTCGGCGACAGCATCGCAATCAGCCGCGATATGCGTGAAAAGGCGCCGCTCTTGCACCGCTACGGCGGCTCGCCGATCGGCAACAGCCGCGTCAAGCTCACCAATGCTGCCGACTGCGTCAAGCGCGGCCTGGTAAAGGAAGGCGAGAACCCGCTCCGTGTCGCCGCCGAACGCCTAGCCAACGACGGCATCACCATTCTCCACACGATCGGTGGCGACGACACCAACACTACGGCTGCCGACCTTGCGGCCTATCTCGCCGCCAACGGCTACAATCTTACCGTCGTCGGCCTGCCGAAAACCGTCGACAACGACGTCGTGCCGATCCGCCAGTCGCTTGGCGCCTGGACGGCCGCCGAAGTCGGCGCGCATTTCTTCGACAATGTCAGCAACGAGCAGACGGCAGCGCCCCGCACCCTCGTCATCCACGAGGTTATGGGCCGCCATTGCGGCTGGCTGACGGCCGCCACCGCTCGCGCCTATCTCCAGCGCACCAGCCGCAACCAGTATGTCGACGGCCTGATGATGGATGCGCATCTGAAGAGCATCGACGCCGTCTATCTGCCCGAGATGGCCTTCGACCTCGATGCCGAGGCCGCCCGCCTGAAGGACATCATGGACCGCACCGGCCATGCCACCGTCTTCGTCTCGGAAGGCGCCTGCCTCGACGCCATCGTCGCCGAGCGCGAAGCCGCCGGCGAGACCGTCAAGCGCGACGCTTTCGGCCATGTGAAGATCGACACGATCAATGTCGGCGCATGGTTCCAGAAGCAGTTCGCCAATCTGCTCGACGCCGAACGTTCTCTCGTGCAGAAATCGGGTTACTTCGCCCGTTCGGCTCCGGCCAATGGCGACGACCTCAGGTTGATCCAGAGCATGGTCGATCTCGCCGTCGAAAGCGCTCTTAATAAAGTCTCCGGCGTCACCGGTCACGATGAAGCGCAGAACGGTAAATTGCGCACTATAGAATTCCCGCGCATCAAGGGCGGCAAGGCTTTCGACCTTTCGACGGCATGGTTTGCCGAAGTCATGGACAATATAGGGCAGAAATACAAGGAAGCGTGATTGACGGATCGTTAATATGATGTCTTTGCTTCTTCCTGAGGAATAGGAGGAGACACCATGTCGCTTGAAGTCTGGGTCGCTTTTGCGGCCGCATCAGCCATCATGCTGGCCATACCAGGGCCGACGATATTGCTCGTCGTCTCCTATGCGCTCGGCCATGGCCGCAGGACGGCGTTTGCGACGGTGAGCGGTGTGGCGCTCGGCGACTTCACCGCGATGACGGCTTCCCTCTTCGGTCTCGGCGCGGTGCTCGCCACCTCCGCCGCCCTCTTCACCGTCCTGAAGTGGATCGGCGGCGCCTATCTGATCTGGCTGGGAATCAAGCTCTGGCGGGCTCCTGTGATCGGCGAGCCGGTCGCCGACAACGACAATCTGCCGGAAGAGAAGTCGCTCAAGATCTTCCTCCACGCCTATGTTGTCACCGCCCTCAACCCGAAGAGCATCGTCTTCTTCGTTGCCTTCGTGCCGCAGTTCCTCAACCCCGCCCTGCCCTTTTTCGGGCAGATGGCGATCATGGAAGCGACCTTCCTCGTGCTCGCGATCCTCAACGCCTCCACCTATGCGCTTCTCGCCCATGCCGCCCGCGGACTGATTCGCAAGGCGAGCGTCCAGCGCGCCGTAAACCGCACCGGCGGCACTCTGCTGATCGCCGCAGGCGCGGTAACGGCCGGGTATCGCCGTATTGCAGCTTAGTAACATTCCGTGGTTGCCGGAAAGCCACGAATAGGTTAATGCGGTCAGCGGGGCTTAAGGTATTTAGTAACTTTTATACGCTGCCGGGGCGGCGCGATTTCACGAAAGTGACGGAATGGTAGCGATCGGATTGTCCGGCTTAAAACGCGGTCTTATCGTTTCCACGATGCTCTGCTGCGGCGTGGTGACGGGGTGCTCGAGCGTTGAATACACCTCCCAGGCCGAACTGACAGCCGCTCAGACCGTAATACCGATGCCGAAACCCGGCGAGGATGCAACACTCGCTGCGATCCCGACGGCCGAGGGCGCTCCCGGCCAGGCAGTTGCCGGCGCCGTTCTTCCCCAGACGCAGACAACTCCCTCGCTGACCGCAACGGCGATGCCGGCTGCCATGGCGTCCCAGCCCGCCGATCTCGGCATCCAGCCGGTAGCCTATGCACAAATCCCGCTGACGCCCGAGATGACGGCAATCCAGTCCGTCGTGCCGACGCCGCGTCCGGGCACGCCCGCGCAGCCGACGACGCAGCTTGCCTTTGCGGCAACACCGCAGAACAGCGCCCTTGCCGCGCTCGCCGCAGTCGACACCACCCCGCGCTCCATGGATTACGGCTTCGACGAATCCGGGCCGATCGATCCGCCGACCGCGCCGCCGATGTTCAGCGACGACGACACCGACGACGCGCCGACCGTCGAGAAGAGCTTCGTCACCAAACTCATCCAGAAATATTCGAAGATCTACGAAATTCCCGAGACGCTGCTCCACCGCATCGTCCATCGCGAAAGCCGCTACAATCCGAAGGCCTACAACAAGCGTGGCTATTTCGGCCTGATGCAGATCAAGTACAACACCGCCAAGTCCATGGGCTATGACGGTGCGCCGGGCGGCCTCTTCGACGCCGAGACCAACATCAAATATGCCGCGAAATATCTGCGCGGCGCCTGGCTCGTCTCCGACAACAAGGAAGACGACGCCGTCCGCCTCTATGCGCGCGGCTATTATTACGACGCCAAGCGCAAGGGCATGACCGACGTCGCCCAGGGCAATTATTGAAACCGGGCAATTTCTGACGACGAAGACTGAAACGAAGCCTGCTTATGGCTGCGCTTGCGTGCGCTATTGCGATCCGGCCTGCTGTTGCGGCTCTCCGGCTTGCGGCAAGGCTGCCAGGATCGCCTTGAGAAGCGGCTGCGGCTGATAGCCGAGCCAGCCCGGCGTCAGTCCGAGCCGGACGACGACCAGCCCGGCGGAAGGCACGATCGCCATGCTCTGCCCGTCATGGCCCGTCAGCCAGAACGTATCCTCCGGCAGCCCGAACGCAGCGCTCGGTCCTCCGGGAGCGAGCCAGGCCTGGCCCTGCGTATACCGTCCGTTCGAAGCCGCCGTCGGGGTGCGCATGGCTCCGACGAAACCCTCCGGCAGCAGCCGTCGACCGTTCCACACACCGTCCTGCAGCAGAAACTGTCCGAATCGCGCCCAGTCATGCGCCGTTGCATAGAGATAGGAGCTGCCGGCAAACGTGCCGCGCGCATCGACTTCGAAGACGGCGCTCGTCATGCCGAGCGGTGAAAACAGCGTGTCATGCGGATAGGAAAAGGCGGCCTGCGCGTTGCCGACCCTATCCATCCAGATGCGCGACAAGAGCGCGGCTGTGCCACTCGAATAGCGGAAACGCTGGCCGGGTGCGGCCTCCATCGGCGCGTTGGCCGGCAGCGAGACCATGTCGGGATCGAGATAGAGCATGCGCGTCACGTCGGCGACGTCGCCATAATCCTCGTTGAAGGAAAGGCCGCTCTCCATGCCGAGCAGGTCGGACACCTTGATCCTGGCTCGTTCGTCGTTCTTCCACTGCGCCAGCAGATGATCATCGTCGAAGGAGATCTTGCCGTCGAGCATCAGCCGGCCGAGAATCGCGGCATTTACCGTCTTCGTCATCGACCAGCCGATCAGCGGCGTCTTCGCCGAGAAGCCGGGTCCATAGGCTTCAGCGACGATGCGGCCGCTGCGCACCACCACGATCGCCCGCATTGCCGGCCCGGCCAACCGCGCATCGGCCAGCAGCGCGGCGATCGTCTTGTCCGGCTCATTGCCGGCGCCCTCGCCCTCCGGCCACGATGCGTCGCTTGCGTCCATCCTGGGCGGCGCATCGAAGGGCACGGCTTTCGCCGCCGCCTCGAAATCGCCATCCGGCACGGTCGTGCAGCCGAGACCGCTGCGATAGAGCGCATAGCTCGGCGCGAACAGCCCCATGAAACGCGCCGTCACGCGGTCGTTGTCACGGTCGACGCTGACGCGCATCAGCCGCAGCAGCGGATTGCCGGGCGCCTGGACATCGTCACGAAGCACCTCGTCCGCCTCCCGGCCGGCGATGAAGACATTGGAGCAGACGATCTTGGCGGCGTAACCGTCCCCGACGCGCAAGAGCTCCGGCGGCCGCACGAAGAGCCAGCCGGCGCCGGCGATGACGACGAGAACGAGAAGGAGAGCAAGCGCCTTCAGGACACGCAGAACAAATCGCATGGCATTCCTCCGAATGCCCGGAGAGAAGCAGGAATTGCGCCCGCCGGAAAGAGGGCGGCGCAAAGAAGGCCCATCACCGCGATCACTTTCCGAGGAGGAGGATGTATCGAGAACGCAAGGCCCACAGCCCGCGTCATCAAACTGTAGCAGAGGCGCGTTACACGCCCTGAACGCTAAAAAGGTGACAGACTCATGTCAGAATTTGCACCGGATGCCGGCTTCCGCAAGAACCGGAAACTCAAGGACGCCCTTCTCCGCCACAAGGCTTTTTCGAAGGACGGCCTTTCCGAGCGCCTCTTCGGCCTTCTCTTCTCCGGCCTCGTCTATCCGCAGATCTGGGAAGATCCGGATCTCGACATGCAGGCGATGGAGCTGAAGCCAAACCATCGCATCGTCACCATCGGCTCCGGCGGCTGCAACATGCTCGCCTATCTCTCCAAGGCGCCGGCCTCGATCGACGTGGTCGATCTCAACCCGCACCATATCGCGCTGAACCGCCTGAAGCTCGCCGCCTTCAAGCATCTCCCCGATCATGCCGTTCTCGTCCGCTTCCTGGCGATGCCGAACGAGAAGTCGAACAGCCGCGCCTTCGACCGGCACCTCACCGCAAAGCTCGACGAGACGACCCGCAACTACTGGAACGGCCGCAAGTTCGGCCGCCGCCGCGTTACCGTCTTCGACCGCAATATCTACGAGACGGGCCTGCTCGGCCGCTTCATCGGCGCAGCCCATCTTCTCGCCCGCCTGCATGGCGTCAAGCTGCGCGAAATGACCAAGACCCGCACGATCCGCGAACAGCGCCAGTTCTTCGACGAACAGATCGCGCCCTTGTTCGAAAAGCCGGTCGTGCGCTGGATCACCGGCCGCAAGAGCTCGCTCTTCGGCCTCGGCATTCCGCCGCAGCAATATGACGAGCTCGCAAGCCTTGCGGACGATCATTCGATCGCGCCGGTGCTGAAGCATCGCCTGGAAAAGCTCGCCTGTCATTTTCCGATGAGCGACAACTATTTCGCCTGGCAGGCCTTCGGCCGGCGCTACGGCACCGAAAAGGAAGGCCCGTTGCCGACCTACCTGAAGCCGGAGCATTACGAGGTGATCCGCGCCAATGTCGACCGCGTCAACGTCCACCATGCAAGCTTCACCGAGCTTCTGGCGCGTGAACCGGCCGCCTCGCGCGACCGCTATATCCTGCTCGACGCGCAGGACTGGATGACGGACACGCAGCTCAACGACGTCTGGCGGGAAATCACCCGCACGGCGCGCGACGGCGCCCGGGTGATCTTCCGCACCGCCGCCGAGAAGAGCATCATCGAAGGCCGTCTGTCGCCTTCGATCCGCGACCAGTGGGATTACTTCGAGGAGAAGTCGCGTGAACTGACCGCGCTCGATCGCTCGGCGATTTACGGCGGCTTCCACATTTACGGGAAGAAGGCGTGAGCAAGGTCGGCACCGAGACGGCTGAAAAGAGCGGTGAACATGCCAGCCTCATGGATGGCATGTACCGCTACCAGCGCCATATCTACGACCTCACCCGCAAATATTATCTTCTCGGCCGCGACAGCACGATCCGCAATCTCGACGTGCCCGAGGGCGGCACCCTGCTCGAAGTCGGCTGCGGCACGGGGCGCAACATGGCCTTCGCCCACAAGCATTTCCCGACCGCCAAGCTGTTCGGCCTCGACATTTCCCAGGAAATGCTGATCTCGGCGCGCAAGACCTTCGCCACCAAGGCGACGATCCCGGAATTCCGCGTCGCCGACGCTACCGCGTTTACCCCGCGCGAATTCGGCGTCAGCGGCTTCGACCGCATCCTGATCTCCTATGCCCTGTCGATGATCCCGGACTGGGAGCGCGCCGTCGATGCGTCGATTGCCGCGCTCAAACCCGGCGGCCAGCTGCACATCGTCGATTTCGGCCAGCAGGAAGGCCTGCCGCGCTGGTTCCGCCGCATGCTGCAGTCCTGGCTTGCGAAATTCCACGTCACCCCGCGCTCCGATCTGCGCGAGGTGCTGGAAGCGCAAGCCCATGAAAACAACGCGAGATTGTTGTTCGAAACCGTCGGCGGCGGGTATGCCTGGCGGGCGGCTATAATAAGCAAGCGCTCATAATTCGCTTGAAACTAACCGATTTTTTACGTTGATATGGTGAAAAGAGGGTTATTCCTCTGCTGGGCTCGTCATATTCGAAGGTCAGGCTGTGGGGCAAAGAGATCATTCGGTTCACGACGGGATACCCATGCGCCGGCTTTTGTTTTGCGTTCTGCCTTTGGCCATCCTCCTGGCCGGCTGCTCCTCAGCAGGTCATGACTATCTGGAAACCGCGTCGATCAAGCCGAAGATGCGGTTCAAGGACACCGATCCGCAGGATTTCGGCCCGAAGCATCCCCAGCTGAATGCCATCCACGGCATCGACATTTCCAAATGGCAGGGCGATATCGACTGGAGCACGGTGAGGAGTTCCGGCGTCGGCTTCGCCTTCATCAAGGCGACGGAAGGCAAGGACAGGATCGATCCCCGCTTCGACGAATATTGGCGCGAGGCCCGCGCCGCCGGCATCCCGCACGCGCCCTATCATTTCTATTATTTCTGCTCCTCGGCCGACGAACAGGCCGACTGGTTCATCCGCAACGTGCCGAAAGAGGCCATGCGCCTGCCGCCGGTGCTCGACGTCGAATGGAACGCCGAGTCGAAGACCTGCCGCTACCGGCCCGACCCGGAAACGGTGCGCTCCGAAATGCAGCGTTTCATGGACCGGCTGGAAGCTTACTACGGCAAGCGCCCGATCATCTATACCTCGGTCGATTTCCACCGCGACAACCTCGCCGGGTACTTCCAGGACTATCATTTCTGGGTCCGCTCCGTGGCGAAACACCCGGAAGTGACCTATTCCGACCGCCGCTGGGCCTTCTGGCAATATACCTCGACCGGCGTTATTCCCGGCATCAAGGGGCCGACCGATATCAACGTCTTTGCCGGCAGCGCAAAGAACTGGAACAATTGGGTCGCGGCCGTTTCCAAGGATAGAAATTCTTAGTAACGTCTTTCGATGTTTCTTGCTTCCGTCACATTCCTCTGGGAAAGCGACGGACATCCGTTTGATATAAGGACCGCATTCATGCACCGCTCGCTCGCAAGCCGCTCTGCACTCGCCCTCCTGTTTGCCCTCGCCCTTGCAGGCGGCGCGGCCGCCCAGCAGGCCCCGGCCGCAGATCCAACAGCCCCGGCAGCACCCTGCGGCGGCGATCTCACGGCCTTCCTCGAAGGCGTCAAGGCCGATGCGGTCGCCGCAGGCGCAAGTGCGGCAGCCGCCGACGCAGCGCTTGCCGGCGCTGAGATCGATCCCAAGGTCCTCAGCCGCGATCGCGCCCAGGGCGTCTTCAAGCAGACCTTCCTCGAATTCTCGCAGCGCACCGTCAGCCAGGCTCGCCTCGACATCGGCCGGCAGAAGATGAAGCAATATGCTGACGTCTTTGCCCGCGCCGAGCAGGAATTCGGTGTTCCCTCCGGCGTCATCACCGCCTTCTGGGCGATGGAGACCGATTTCGGCGCCGTCCAGGGCGATTTCAACACCCGCAACGCGCTGGTGACGCTGTCGCACGACTGCCGCCGCCCCGAACTGTTCCGCCCGCAGCTGATCGCTCTCATCGAGATGGTCCAGCACGGCGATCTCGACCCAGCGACCAACACCGGCGCCTGGGCCGGCGAGATCGGCCAGGTGCAGATGCTGCCGCGCGACATCATCGCCTATGGCATGGACGGCGACGGTGACGGCCACATCCGCCTGAAGCAAAGCGGCCCGGACGCCATCCTGACGGCGGCGAAATTCATCCAGCATCTCGGCTTCGAGCGCGGTCAGCCCTGGCTGCAGGAAGTGACCGTGCCCGATAATCTGCCCTGGGAGAAATCCGGCCTCGGCGGCACGATGAAAGCAGGCGAATGGTTCGCGCTCGGCGTCAAGCCGCGAGACGAGAACACCGCCTTCGCCAATCTCGAAGGCGATCTCGTGCTGCCGCAAGGCCGCATGGGACCGGCTTTCATCGCCTATCCGAATTTCAAGATCTATCTCGAGTGGAACAAGTCGTTCATCTACACGACTTCGGCCGCCTATTTCGGGACCCGCCTTTCCGGCGCCCCGACCTATCTCAAGGGCGCACCGGAACAGGGGCTCGCCAACGAACAGATGAAGACGCTGCAGAACAAGCTGCAGTCGCTCGGTCATGATGTCGGCGAGATCGATGGCATCCTCGGCTCCGGCACGCGTATTGCGATCCAGAAGGAACAGCAGCGCTTGGGCATGCCGGCCGACGGCTGGGCGACCCCTGCCCTTCTCAACGCTCTCTGACCATCGCTGACGGTCTTCCGCCATCCGTTCCGCAAGAAACGGGTGGCGCCGTTTCCCGCTTGCGCTAAGACTTCGTGGTGAAAAGCCGCCAGTTTTCGACGAAGCCCGGCGGCGATGCGATTTGCGGTGGAGGAAGCGGCGTGGAAAGCAGAATGAATGCGTGGACCTGGGGTCTGCTGGTCCTGCTCGGCCTGATCTGGGGCGGCTCCTTCTTCTTTGCCCGCATCGCCGTCTATTACGTGCCGCCGCTGACCCTCGTCTTCCTCAGGCTGTTCCTCGCGGCGCTGGCGCTGCATGTCTACATCGCCGGCCGTTTCGACATCTATCCGATCCTCAAGGCCCGCTGGCGCGAATTCCTGATCCTCGGCCTTATCAACAATGCGCTCCCGCACGCGCTGATCTTCTTCGGCCAGACCCGCATCGGGGCCGGCCTTGCGGCGATTTTGAACGCGACGACGCCAATTTGGACAGTGCTCATCGCCAATTACTTCACATCGGACGAGAAGCTGTCCTCGGCAAAGATCGCCGGCTGCCTCGTCGGCCTCGCCGGAACGATCGTATTGATCGGCCCCGGCATCTCCACCGGCAGCGAGGCGCCGCTCTGGGCGCTGCTGCTTCCGGTGCTCGCCGCCGTCTCCTATGGCTTCGCCGCCACCTACGGCAAACGTTTCAGGGACGTCCCCGCCCCTGTCACGTCGGCCGGCCAACTGACGGCCTCCTCGCTGATCGCACTGCCGCTATCGCTGCTGGCCGATCGCCCCTGGACGCTTGCAATACCGCCGCTCGATGCGATCCTCGCCATCCTGGCGCTGGCGCTGCTGTCGACCGCCTTCGGTTATATCCTCTATTTCAGGATCATGGCCGCGGCGGGAGCCACCAACGCCTCTCTCGTCACCCTTCTGGTGCCGCCGAGCGCCATCCTTCTCGGCGTACTCTTTCTCGGTGAGAGGCTCAGTGCTGCCGAATACGCCGGAATGGCGCTCATCGGTTTCGGCCTCGTCATCCTCGACGGCCGCGCCTATCGTCGGTTGGCGAGAACAGCCTGAAAACCGGTTGCGGTTCCTCTATGTTTTCAACCGCTTGCGCGTCCGCCATGTTTTGGGCGCATAGGTAAATCCCCAATCGCCCGATTTAACGGCATGTTAAATTCTGTGAACAAAAATTAGTTTAAAATTATAAAATAATTTCAATGGCTTGCAGAATCACATTTCGACTTGTCGACTGACTGGTTCGGCACTGCAGCATAGAATCCGCTTTCCAACCGACATATTTCGGTCATAATATTAGACGGTTAACGCGAGGAGACAGACATGGGACTCACGCAATCCTTGAATGTTCTGTTGGTCAGTGCAGCGTTTGTTTTCGTCCTGTCCATGCTCTTTATCTGAGCCGGATCACGAAGGCGAAATGACTGATAGTGCCTAAACTCCCCAATAGCTGATCAATCCGCCAATAAAAAAGCGCATGTCCCGCCCGACATGCGCTTTTCACTTTTGAGCGGTGCCGAGAGGATCAGGCTGCCGCGCCGGCGCTCTTCGGCGTCCGGCGGGAGAAACCGAGATTGTCGAGGACGGCCGAAACCAGCGGCGCGCGGTTCATCGTATAGAGATGGAACTCGTCGAGGCCGCGCCGCACGAGATCCTCGATCTGCTCGGCAGCAACGTCGGCCGCGACCTTCGCCCGCTCCTCAGGCTTTTCGTCGAAGCCTGCAAAGCGCTCGTCGAGAAACGCGGGGATGACCGCGCCGCAGGCGCCGGCGAAACGCTTCAACTGCGTCAGGTTCTGGATCGGCATGATGCCGGGCACAACAGGGATCGTGATGCCGGCAGCGCGCACCCGCTCCAGGTAGCGCTCGAAATTGTCGTTGTCGAAGAAGAACTGCGTCAGCGCCCGGTCGGCGCCGTTGTCGGCCTTACGCTTCAGCATGTCGATATCGGCGGCCGTATCGCGGCTTTCCGGGTGCTTTTCCGGATAGGCGGAGACAGAAATCTCGAAATCGCCGACCGACTTGAGGCCGGCCACCAGTTCCGCCGCATTGGCGTAACCACCGGGATGCGGCTGATAAGGTGCGCCGGCGCCGCCGGGCGCATCGCCACGCAGCGCCACGAAATGCTTTACCCCGACCTTGCGAAACGTATCGATCATATGATGCGTTTCCTCTTTCGTCGCGCCGACGCAGGTCAGGTGCGAAGCCGTGGCAAGCGGGGTCTGCGAAAGGAAGCGGGTGATGGCGGAGAGCGTGGGCGCCTTGGTGGTGCCACCGGCGCCATAGGTCACCGACACGAAATCAGGATCCCAGTCCTGCAGCTTGCTGACGGTATCCCAAAGCTGCCCTTCCATTTCCTCCGATTTCGGCGGGAAGAATTCGAAGGAAATCCCGATGTTGCGCCCGCGTCCTTCGTTTTTCAAAGCCATGTCATACTCTCCCGGCAAATGTAGGTTCGGCGCCTTCGCTGGTCTGCGAAGCCATGAGGCGCCTCGGATCGCGCGCGAGCCAGACGGTGACCGTCAATCCCTGCCCGCCCTGCTGACCCGGATGAAGATCGACGACCTGCTCGACGTCGAGCCCGGCCTTGCGCAGCCAGTCGGACATCGCCTGGTGCGAAAAGCCGAGACGGACATGGGCATGCTCGTCGCGGAGATATTCGAGCGTGTGCGGCGCGAGGTCGATGACCACGAGCCTGCCGCCCGGCCGAAGCATGCGCGACGCCTCCGCGATGGCAATTTCCGGCTGGTCGAAGAAATGCAGCACCTGGTGGATCGTCACCAGATCGAAATCCTGCCCCTCGAACGGAAGGTTCAGAATGTCGGCGTGACGGACCGTCGCCTTGGTGATGCGGGATTTGTCGAGATTGGCGCGCGCCACGCTCAGCATGTCGCGGCTGGCGTCGACGCCGATGGCGCGGCGGTAGAGGCCGGACAGAAGCTCGAGGATACGGCCGGTGCCGGTGCCGAGATCGAGCAGTGAATCGATCGGCTGGTTGCCGAGCAGCCGGATGACGGCAGCGTCGACCTCCTCGTCGGCCGCGTGCAGACGGCGAAGCTCGTCCCATTCGGCGGCGTTGCGGCTGAAATAGGCTTGCGCCCGCTCGGCCCGCTGACGCTTGACCTGCGAAAGCCGCTCGCCGTCGCGAAGGACGGTCGGATCGTTCTCGGAAACATGCTTCAACAGCGCCCGCACGAGCAGGGCCGCCTTGCCGTCCTGCTTGAGCCGGAAATAGGCCCAGGCGCCTTCCTGGTAACGCTCGATCAGTTCGGCCTCGCCGAGCAGCTTCAGGTGGCGGGAGATGCGGGGCTGGGATTGGCCGAGGATTTCGGTAAGATCGGTGACCGTCAGGTCGCCGCCGTCGAGAAGTGCCAGAAGACGCAGGCGCGTGGGCTCGCCGGCCGCCTTCAAGACGTCCACCAGCCCATCCAGTCCTAGCTTCAAGGGTTCGCTCATTTCCAGCCCAATCAAGATATAAAGATATCTTTATGTGATTTGAAAGAACGTGGCAAGCGTCAATTTGCGCTCTCCGCGAAATTGGCTGCTCAGATTGCGACAAGGCTCGTTGGGCAAAAAAACACCGACCGAACCGTCAATGCCGGGCCAAAATATGGACCACCGATCTCGCAAAGGACGATCGGTCTATTACTAAACTCAGGATCTTTTTGGCAGGTCAGGCGGTTCACCGGCTAGACGACCGAACATTCGGAAGTCATGGAAGGCGTTCTTGAACCACGCCTTCTGGCGAAGTGTCCCTTCATATCGGAACCCGGCTTTTTCCAGAACCCGGTCCGACGCCGGATTTCCAGGCAGAGTCCAGGCTTCGATCCGGTTCAGGGAAAAGTCATCGAACCCACATCGAGCGACTGCTTTCACCGCATCGCTCATTAGTCCCTTCCCCCAGAAGGATGGATGCAATTCGTAGCCGATCTCAGCCCATTTTGAGTACTTATCGATGCTGTTGAACCGTATGCTTCCTAAAAACCGTCCTGAGGCGCGGTCCTCAATGATCCACGCGCAGCCCTTTCCCTTGGCGAATGCGCCGCACATCCATTTCATCACGCGCTCGGTTTGTCCTTTTTTCGGCGCATCCGACCAGTTCGAGAACCGGGTGACTTCCGGAATAGAAAGCAAGTCGTGGACGTCGCCGCAGTCATCGAAAACCGGTTCACGCAGGCGGAGTCGATCAGTTAGAAGGGCGGGAAATTCGCTTTTCACAGGGGCCATAGCAAAATCGTTAGGCTCGTTGAAAATTGGCGCGGACGCACGTCACACGCAGTTAGGCGCCACCCAGGCATCTCACGCATTGCAAATCGCCGAAATATACAACTGCTGCAATATTTGATTTTACGTCGCCGCAAAATCAAGTTTTGCAGCGACTATTCAGCCAAACTCTCGCGAAAATATCCCCAGCGAGTAAATCGCCCAGCGCCCTGCTGCGATCAGCGCGTCAGGCGCTTGTGGGCCTGGCTGCCCGGGTTGAGGGCGTCGGGGCCGAGGCGGCGGACCTTGTCCTGTTCATAATCCTCGAAGTTGCCTTCGAACCATTCGACATGGCCCTCGCCTTCGAAAGCCAGGATATGCGTGGCCAGACGGTCGAGGAACATGCGATCGTGGCTGATGATGATGGCGCAGCCGGCAAATGCTTCCAGCGCGCTTTCCAGAGCGCCGAGCGTTTCCGTATCGAGGTCGTTGGTTGGTTCGTCGAGCAGCAGAACGTTGCCGCCGGCCTTCAGCATCTTAGCAAGGTGAACGCGGTTGCGCTGACCACCCGAGAGATTGCCGACCTTCTGCTGCTGATCGCCGCCCTTGAAGTTGAAGGCGCCGCAATAGGCACGGGAGTTCATGTCGAACTTGCCGAGCTTGATGATTTCGGCACCGCCCGAGATTTCCTCCCAGACCGTCTTGTCGGCGGCAAGCGCGTCGCGGCTCTGGTCGACATAACCGAGATGGACGGTCTCGCCGATGCGGATCGAACCACTATCCGGCTTTTCCTGGCCGGTGATCATCTTGAACAGCGTCGTCTTGCCGGCGCCGTTCGGGCCGATAATGCCGACGATGCCGCCCGGCGGCAGCTTGATCGACAGGTCGTTGATCAGCGTGCGGCCTTCAAAGCCCTTGGTGATGCCTTCCATTTCGATGACAACCTGGCCGAGACGCTCGCTGACCGGGATGATGATCTGAGCGTCGCCGGGACGCTGCTTCTCGGCGGCTTCCACCAACTGCTCGTAGGACTTGATACGTGCCTTGGACTTGGCCTGACGGGCCTTCGGGCTGGAGGCGATCCATTCCTGTTCGCGGCTGATCGCCTTCTGACGGCCTGCCTCTTCGCGATTTTCCTGCTGCATGCGCTTGGCCTTGGCGAGCAGGTAAGCCGAGTAGTTGCCCTCGTAAGGAATGCCACGACCGCGGTCGAGTTCGAGGATCCAGCCGGTGACGTTGTCCAGGAAGTAGCGGTCGTGGGTAATCATCATCACGGCGCCCGGATAGTCGCGCAGATGCTTTTCGAGCCAGGCGATAGTTTCGGCGTCGAGGTGGTTGGTCGGTTCGTCGAGCAGCAGCAGATCCGGCTGCGACAGCAGCAGGCGGCAGAGCGCGATGCGGCGGCGCTCACCACCGGAAAGGCTGGTGACCTCGGCATCGCGCGGCGGGCAGCGCAACGCTTCCATCGCCATCTCGACCTGGCTTTCCAGATCCCAGAGGTTCTGGCTGTCGATGATGTCCTGGAGCTTGGCGCCCTCTTCCGCCGTCTCGTCGGAATAGTTCATCATCAATTCGTTGTAGCGATCGAGGATGGCCGTCTTGGAGGCAACGCCCTCCATGACGTTTTCAAACACGGTCTTGGCAGGATCGAGCTTCGGCTCCTGCTCGAGGTAGCCGACCGTCGCACCTTCGGCGAGCCAGGCTTCGCCGGTATATTCCTTGTCCTGACCTGCGATGATCCGCAGCACGGTGGATTTACCGGCGCCGTTTGGCCCGAGGATACCGATCTTGGCATCCGGGTAGAAGGAAAGGTGGATGTTCTCCAGGATCTTCTTGTTGCCATAGGCCTTGTTGAGGCCGGACATGTGATAGATGAACTGACGTGCCATAACTGCGCTGCTCCGGGCGGGAAACTTCAATCGTGCCGCTATGTAGGCGAAACAGCGCCTGCGGGCAACGCCGAAACCCGGTTTACTCAGGATTTCCGGTCAGAAACCCGCAGCATCGACGACGCCTTCATCGCAGCCGAAAGAGGTTTTTCCCGCCCCGTGGATCAGATCGGCAAGCACGGCACTTTTCGCAGACGCCGTTCCTGCGTCCTCAGAAAGCCCGATCGTCAGCTCGCTGATCACCCTGACGTTGCCGGCCCGCCGGCAGCTCATCTTGACGCGGTCGCTGGCGCCCGGCCCGAAGCTCTTGTCGAAAGCCGCCTTGATCGCGTCGGCCTTGACTGTCTTGCCGATATTGGCGGCGAAGAGATCGCGCACGGCCGAGGCGTTGAGCGCGTCGATGAGATGAATTCCGACGCCGAAATAATCCTCCGCGCTCATCTTCGTGCAGGTGCCGTGCTTCACCCATTCATGCCGTTCCAGGCCGGACTGCGTGCCGGGCATCGCCTTTGCGAGCGCCGACTTCGCCTCCGCCGAGAGCGTGACCTCCGGCAATTCGTTCCATTTGCCGTCCTTGTCGGCGGCCTTCTGCTCGGCGCTGACGCCGCAATAATCCTGCTTCATCGGCCAGAGCCCATGCAGCGAGAAGTTCGTGGCGTCGGAACGCTCACCGGTCTGGCTGGCGCATTCGGCCTTCTTCTGGTTCGTCTGGCAGAAGGCGGGCTGCCAGCTCGCCGCCAGAATGAAGCGGGTGCGCCCGCCACCCTCCTGCGCCGTGGCGGCGCCGGCAAGAACCATCGATAAGGCGAACGCCAAGGTACGCAACTGCATGCTGCTCATTTCAACCCCCAAAAGAACAATACGGGAACAAATAAGCATGAAGATCGAAAGCCCGCAACCCTGAATCGCAACAGCATCGCAAATTGTTATCGGATAAATCAAACGCCTCTGTTGCATTTGCCCGGCGATCTGGTCTGTTGCCGCAAGGAGGACCTGCATGTTTTCTGAAACGCGAAGGCTCGCGGTGCCGGAGGCGTCGCTCGCCTATCATCATGCCGAGGCTGCCGGCCCGGCGCGCGGCATCCTGTTGATATCGCACGGGCTCGCCGAACATTCCAAACGTTACCGCGCCTTTGCCGAGACGATGGCAGCACGCGGCTATCACGTCTATGCCCATGATCACCGCGGCCACGGCGAGACGACGGCGCCCGACGCGCCGATCGGCCGTTTTGCCCGGCGCGGCGGCGTCGAAAAGGTGATCGGCGACGTCATCGCCATGCGCGCCCATGCCGCTTCCCGCCACCCCGGCCTGCCGGTCATCCTCTTCGGCCATTCGATGGGCGGCCTCATCGCTCTCAATGCGGCGGTCACGGCTCCGGCCGATTTCGATGCCGTCGCCGTCTGGAATTCGAATTTCGCCGTCGGCCTCGCCGGCCGCGCCGCCCAGGCGATCCTCCTTGCCGAGCGCATGCTGAAAGGCTCCGACGTGCCGAGCGGCCTGCTGCCGAAGCTCACCTTCGGCACCTGGGGCAAATCCGTTCCCGGCCGCCGCACCGAATTCGACTGGCTGTCGCGCGTTCCCGGAGAAGTCGACAAATATGTCGCCGATCCGCTTTGCGGCTTCGATGCCTCCGTTTCCCTCTGGCTCGATCTCTTCGAGATGACCTTCCGCGCGCTGCAGAAGGCCCATCTCGACCGGCTGGCGCGAGATATGCCGATCCATCTGGTCGGCGGCGGAGAAGATCCAGCAACAGAGCGTGGAAAAGCCGTCCTCTGGCTGTCAAACCATTTGAAAGGCCAGGGCTTCTCTCGTATCAGCACGTTGATATATCAGGACATGCGGCACGAAACGCTGAACGAGATCGGCGCGGATGCGGCGACCGCGGCCTTCGCGGACTGGTGCGACGGGGCCGTCGCAAGAGCCTGAGCCACAGGGATTCCATCATGAGCAGTTCCTCCTCCCGCACAGTTTCGTCCGCCTCCGAAGTGACGACCGGGCTTGCGCTGATGTTTCTATCGGTGATGGTCTCGCCGCTCATCGATGTCTTCTCCAAGCTTGCCGTCGTCACCATTCCATCCGCCGAGGTCACCGCCGCCCGCTTCGCCATCCAGGCGCTCTGCATGCTGCCGATCGTGCTGTGGCGGCGCAGCTTTACCGATTTTTCCTGGAGCCAGAGCCTGTTCCATGCCATCCGCGGCGCGATCATCACCGTCTCGATGATCTCCTTCGTCACCACCCTGAAATACATGGCGGTCGCCGACGCGATTGCGATCTTCTTCGTCGAGCCGATCATAGTGACGATCTTCGGTGGCATCTTCCTGAAGGAAACGATCGGCTGGCGGCGCTATACCGCCTGCGGCGTCGGCTTCTTCGGGGCGATGCTGATCATCCAGCCGAGCTTCGAGGAGGTCGGCTATGTCGCGCTTCTGCCCGTCCTCAGCGCGCTCTGCATCGCAACCTTCGTGCTGATGACCCGCGTCCTCTCGCACAGGGAAGACCCCTGGGCGATGCAGTTCCAGATGGGCATCTGGGGCCTGCTCTTCTGCGCCATCCTGCTCTTTTTCGGCGAGGGAACCGGTTCAGACCTCCTCGATCCCGTCATGCCGCAGGGCAATGTCTGGTTCTATCTCGCAGGCGTCGGCGCCACGGCGGCAACCGCTGGCATCTTCGGCGTCTATGCCTATCGCGCCGCACCGGCCTCGACGCTGGCGCCGCTGCAATATTTCGAGATCGTATCGGCGACGATTTTCGCCTGGCTGGTTTTCGGCGACTTTCCGAATGCGGTCAAATGGCTCGGCATCATGATCATCATGGCGTCGGGCTTCTACATCCTCTGGCGCGAGCGCCGCTTTGCATCCAGACCCGTATCCGATACATCTGAGGCGACGCTGGCGCCGTAACCGCCTTCCGGAGGAATATGACGGAAACCGTGACGAAAAAGCCGCCACTTGCCGGCATCCGGGTGATCGAGCTTGCCCGAGTGCTGGCCGGCCCCTGGGCAGGACAGATGCTTGCCGATCTCGGCGCCGACGTCATCAAGGTCGAAAATCCCGATGGCGGCGACGATACCCGCCAATGGGGACCGCCCTTCGTCGAAGGCGCCGACGGCGAAAATCTCTCGGCCGCCTATTATCACGCCACCAATCGCGGCAAGCGCTCCATCACCGCCGACCTGAAGAGCGGGGAAGGCCAGGATCTCGTCCGCCGGCTCGTCGCCACCGCCGATGTGGTGATCGAGAATTTCAAGCTCGGCGGCCTCGTCAAATACGGGCTCGATTACGACAGCCTGCGGAAGGTGAACCCGAAGCTCGTCTATTGCTCGATCACCGGCTTCGGCCAGACCGGCCCCTATGCCAGCTTCGCCGGCTACGACTATATCGTCCAGGGCATCTCAGGCTTCATGTCGATCACCGGAGAGCCTGACGGCCAGCCGATGAAGGCGGGTGTGGCGATCGCCGATATCTTCACCGGCATCTATGCCGTCTCGGCAATCGAGGCCGCATTGATCCACGCGCTGAAAACAGGCGAAGGCCAGCTCATCGACATGGCCCTGCTCGACGTACAGTCGGCCGTGCTTGCCAATCAGAACATGAATTACCTCATTTCCGGCGCCGCACCGACCCGCCTCGGCAATGCCCATCCCAACATTTCGCCCTATGAGGTCGTGCCGGCGGCTGACGGTTATCTCATCCTTGCTGTGGGAAACGACGGCCAGTTCCGCCGCCTCTGCACCATCCTCGGCCTGGAGGCGATGTCAGGCGACGAGCGCTTTTCCACCAACAAGGCTCGCGTCGCCAATCGCGGCGAGGTGCGCCGCCTCATCTCTACCGAGACGCTGAAATGGCAGAAGGCGGATCTCCTGAAAGCCTGCGAGGAGAATGCGGTTCCATCAGGCGCGATCAACACGATCGAGGAAATGTTCGCCGATCCGCAGGTGCAGGCCCGCGGCCTGCGCATCGATCTTGCGGATGCCGCAGGCACGATGATCCCGGGGGTCAGGACGCCGGTCGTCATGTCCGAGACGCCATTGCGTTACACCAGGCCGAGCCCGCGCCTCGGCGAACACAGGGATGAAATTCTGGCGGAACTCGCCGCGTACGAGAGGAAGGCATCGTCATGAAGAAGACCGGCGGGGAACTGATCGTCGAGGCGTTGAAGGCAAACGGCGTCAAGCGCCTCTCCTGCGTGCCCGGCGAGAGCTTCCTTGCCGTCCTCGACGCGCTGCGCGACAGCGATATCGACGTCCTCGTCTGCCGCCAGGAAGGCGGAGCGGCGATGATGGCGGATTGCTGGGGCAGGCTGACCGGCGAACCCGGCATCTGCATGGTCACCCGCGGCCCCGGCGCCACCAACGCGTCTGCTGGCCTGCATATCGCAAAACAGGATTCGATCCCGATGATCCTCTTCATCGGCCAGGTGCAGCGGGAAGCGCGCGAGCGCGAAGCCTTCCAGGAGGTCGAGTTCCGCCGCGCCTTCACCGAATTCGCCAAATGGGTCGGCGAAATCGACGATGCCGCCCGCATTCCCGAATTCGTCACCCGCGCCTTTGCGATCGCGACCTCCGGCCGCCCAGGCCCCGTCGTGCTGACGCTGCCGGAAGATATGCTGCGCGATGAGGTGGAGGCGCCCCGCGCCAGACGCTACGCGCGCGTCGAGGCTCATCCCGGCCGCAGCCAGATCGACGACCTCTATCTGCGCCTCTTGAAAGCCGAGCGGCCGATGGTGATCCTCGGCGGCACGCGATGGGATGCCGATGCCGTTGCCGATTTCCAGAGCTTCGCGGAACGCTTCAGCCTGCCGGTCGGCTGCTCCTTCCGCCGGCAGATGCTGTTCGATCATCTCCATCCCTGCTATGCCGGTGACGTCGGCATCGGCATCAATCCTGCCCTGGCAAAAGAGGTCAAGGAGAGCGACCTGCTCATCCTGCTCGGCGCCCGCATGTCGGAAATGCCGTCTTCGTCCTATACGCTGATCGATATCCCCTACCCCCAGCAATCGCTGGTGCACGTCTATCCCGACGCTTCCGAACTCGGCCGCGTCTACCGTCCGGATCTCGCCATCTGCGCCGCACCCTCCGAATTCGTCGCCGCACTTGCCGATCTGGAAGCGCCGGCCGAGCCGCGCTGGGCCGAGCGCACCGAGCGTATGCACCAGGCCTATCTCGGCTGGTCGAAGCCGCCGGCAACCGGCCCGGGCACAGTCCAGATGGGGCCGATCATGGAATGGCTGGAGGCCAATACCGGGCCGGAGACGATCTTCACCAACGGCGCCGGCAATTACGCGACCTGGGTGCACCGCTTCCATCGTTTCCGCCGCTTCAACACGCAGTCCGCCCCGACCTCCGGCTCGATGGGCTACGGCCTGCCGGCCGCTGTCGCCGCCAAGCATCTCTTTCCCGAGCGCGAGGTCATCTGCTTTGCCGGCGACGGCTGCTTTATGATGCACGGCCAGGAATTCGCCACCGCCATCCGCTACGGCCTGCCGATCATATCAGTCGTCGTCAACAACGGCATGTACGGCACGATCCGCATGCATCAGGAGCGCGAATATCCCGGCCGCGTCAGCAGCACGGATCTGACCAATCCCGACTTCGCAGCCCTTGCCCGCGCCTATGGCGGCCATGGCGAGACGGTGGAGAAGACGGAGGAATTCGCCCCGGCCTTCGAGCGGGCGCGCGCCAGCGGCAAGCCCGCGATCATCGAGGTCAAGCTCGATCCGGAAGCGATCACGCCGACGCGCACGCTCTCGGAAATCGCTCAAACAAAAAGCCGGTAGGTTTCCCCACCGGCTTTCAGAGACAGAACTGACGCGAACTCAGTCGATCGCTGCCGTAACGATGAACTCGACCTTGTATTTCGGCGCAGCGAGCTTTGCTTCGCTGGTGGCACGGGCCGGCGGATTGGCCGGATCGATCCAGCTTTCCCAGACCGCATTCATTTCTGCGAAATAGGCGATATCGGAGAGGTAGATGATCGTCTGCAGGATCTTCGACTTGCTGCTGCCTGATGCAGCCAGCAGGCGGTCGACTTCGGCAAGCGAGGACTTGCACTGATCCGTGACGCTTTCGCCCTCGCCGACCTGGCCTGCGAGATAGACCGTGTTGCCATGAATGACGGCGCCGCTCATGCGCGAGCCGACGTCGATACGCTTGATGCTCATTATAGTCTCCTCAGTGAATGGAAAGTGGCGGCGCTGAGGGACAGCGCCGGAAAATCGGGCTCCGGAGCCGGGCTTAGCCGCGGATATGATGGGTCTTCTGATAGATCGCCGTCGAGCGTGCGCCGGAGCGGCAATAGCCGAGCATCGGTCGCGGGAATTCGTCGAGCGCGTCGACCATGCCCTGCACCGCTTCCTCGGTCACGCCCATCGGTCCCACAGGCACATGCGCGATATCGAGGCCGAGCTCCCTGGCGCGCGCCTCGATGACCGAGAACGGCGTCTGGTCCGGGCTTTCCTGGTCGGGGCGATGGCAGACGATCGATTTGAAGCCCAGCGCCTTGATCTCGTCGAGGTCCTCGGGCGTGATCTGACCCGAAACCGAATATTCATCGTCGATCTGGCGAATATCCATCGTCCTATCTCCTAAAAATCATGGGCTGAAGGTCTACGACGCAGGCCGGCAGGCGTCAACAACACTTCGCTCACAGGAAGGTGAAGGTCAGCGCATAACTGCGGCTCTCGCCAGGCGCCAGCATGTTGAACTCTCCGGCCGCCTCAAGCTCGTCGCGCAAGACCCAGCGGTGCGAAACGGGCTCGATGCCGATGATATGGGCCGGCGCCTTCTGGTTCCGCCAGACCTGCAGATAAGGCAGCGTATCGGCACGGAAGCGCACGCGAAGCGTCCTGCCGCCGATCGCGGCGATCGGCCCGAGCCGGACCTCCGCAAAGCCCTCCTCCGTCGCCTGCGCGGGGAGGCAGAAAATGCCGCCCGGCTCCTCGCCGAAGGTCCAGGGAAAGCCGCCATTCGCAAGCATCCGCCCTTCGAGCCGGGTGCCCTCGTCCAGCCATTTGCCGCCGGTGTTCATGTGATACATCAGGAAGGTCGGCACGGTCCGGTCGCTGGTATTGACGACGCGGTCCTCGAGCCGCACCTCGCCGGTCGCCCCCTCGATCCGCCACAGCCGCTCGATGCGTTGCGACAGGCCCTCGACGGTCACGATGTCGATATCGGCGCGGCATTCGGCATTGCCGTTCTCGAATTTCGTCCACAGCACCTTCGCCGCATGGCCGGAGGCCGATCCGTGCAACGGATAGACCTTGCCGTCCGACCGGCCGGGGATCGGCTGGCGGTGGCGGATATGGTCCGGTCCGCAGGTGAAGAGGAAGCCTTCAAGCGAATGATCGATTCGCGGATCGCCGTCATCGGGAATGGCCCGCTTCGGCGCGATATCGACGCCGTCGATGATGCAGCCGCCGATATCCAGCACCGATGTTTCGTCCAGCATCAGGCGCGGCCCGCTTGCGGCGGCAAATTCGATCATCGCAGTCTCCTCGAGGATTTATCGGCCGCCGTAGGGTTAGGTTTTGCTCTACTCTTCGTCAATCGGCGCCGCCTCCATCTTGCGTTTTCACCGCAACGGTGGATTTTGCGGAACGGACACAAGAACGCAAACGTTTATGAGTAAAAGGAAATCTTAGTGATTTTCATATTTTGTTCAGCACAGTTTCATAAATTCCACACTAGCGTCAAAATTGACGGGTGTGTGTCTGCCCAGTCACCGTTCGAGGTTTGAGACGTGAATCGCTTTTTGAAATCGGCATTTTCGCTTGTGGTCGTGCTGGCAGCCCTTGCCGCCGCAGCGCCTGAGGCAGGCGCGCAGCAGTTCCGCGACCGCCGCCAGAGCGATGTCGTGCTGGTCACGCCGAACGGCGAAATCCTCGACTACCTCCCCCCCGGCGTTGCCTATGCCCGGGACCGCAGCGGCAACCGCGTGCTGATCGATGCCTACGGCAACATCGTCGCCACCGAGATGCGCGCCCGCGGCTATTATCCGCCGCGCCCCGGCCCCCGCGAGGTCTATAGCAACCAATCCGGCAACGATCCCTACTATGCCGACGACGGTAACAATGGCGATACGCGTTACTCCGAGCGCGGGGCCGTGACCGGCGGTATCCCGCGTGATGCGGCGATCGAACGCCAGCCGCTCGGCGAGCAGCCCTATCCCAACGATAACAGCATCGGCAATCCGCAGCCCGGCGACGACTATGCCTCGATCGATCCCGATCAGCAGATTCCGCCCGCCGACGCACCGAAGGCGGCACCGGAAGAGCCCGTCATCACGCTGAAGAACAAGTCGAAGCCCGAGATCGTCGCACTGCAGGTCTTCCTCGACCGCGCCGGCATCTCCCCCGGCGTCATCGACGGTCATATGGGCTCGAACGTCACCAAGGGCATCTATGCCTATGACCAGATGACCGGGTCGAAGCTCGACCCGAACGACACCGATGCCATTCTGGAAGAACTGCGCATGAACGGCGGCCTGCCCGTCGTCAGCTACACGATCACCCCGGCCGATGCCGCCGGCCCCTTCGTCGCCCAGATCCCGGAAGATTATTCGCAAAAGGCGCTGCTGCCGTCGCTCGCCTATACCTCCACCACGGAAATGCTCGCAGAGCGCTTCCACATGGATGAGGGCTTCCTCAAGGAGATGAACCCCGGCGCCGATTTCAGCGTTCCCGGCACCGTCATCAAGGTCGTCAATCCCGGTGAGCCGAAAAGCGGTGACGTCGCCCGCATCATCGCCGACAAGGGCCGCAAGCAGGTCTTCGCCTATGACGCCGCCGGCAATCTCCTCGCCGCCTACCCGGCTTCGATCGGCTCCACCGACACGCCCTCCCCTTCGGGCACAGTGACTGTCGAGCGCGTCGCTCTCAATCCCGGCTACACCTACAATCCGAAGATCAATTTCCAGCAGGGCGTCAACGACAAGATCCTCAACATTCCGCCAGGCCCGAACGGCCCGGTCGGCACCGTCTGGATGGCACTTTCCAAGCCGACCTACGGCATCCACGGCACGCCCGAGCCCTCCAAGATCGGCCGCACCCAGAGCCATGGCTGCATCCGTCTGACCAACTGGGATGCCACCGAGCTTGCCAAGATGGTCAAGCCGGGCGTGACGGTCGAATTCGTCGACTGACCAAAACACCGCGTCATGCCAGACGGCTGGGACCGGCCGAGGTCGGTAACCGACAGCATTTTTGACACAACAATCTAGCGCGAGCTGCGGCGGCAGTTCAAATTTGCTCTGCCGTCCTAAAGTTTGGAACCTGAAAGCACGCAAAAAAGCTATTAAATCTGTAGATTTCACCTCCTAACATTTTGGAGGTCGTATGAAATCGCTTGTTCGATTGGCTTTGAGCGTTTTGGCGGGTTTTGTCGCCGTCGGCACGGCACAGGCTGCCGATGTCTCGGAAATTCGCGTGGATTGGGCGACCTACAATCCGGTCAGCCTCATTCTGAAGGATGAAGGCATCCTGGAAAAGGAATTCGAAAAGGATGGTATCAAGATAACCTGGGTCCAGTCCGCAGGCTCCAACAAAGCCCTGGAATTCCTGAATGCCGGCTCTCTCGACTTTGGCTCGACCGCGGGTGCGGCTGCATTGATCGGCCGCGTCAACGGCAACCCGATCAAATCCATCTATGTGTATTCGCGTCCGGAATGGACCGCGCTCGTCACCCGCAAGGATACCGGCATTACCAAGGTCCAGGACCTCAAGGGCAAGTCCATCGCCGTGACGCGCGGCACCGACCCGCACATTTTCCTGGTGCGTGCCCTGGCCGATGCAGGGCTGACCGAAAAGGATGTTTCGCTGGTTCTGCTGCAGCACGCGGACGGCCGCCTTGCGCTGAAGCGTGGCGACGTCGACGCTTGGGCCGGCCTCGATCCGATCATGGCCTCCGCCGAGATTGAAGACGGCGATGTGCTCTTCTATCGCAAGCCTGACAACAACAGCTGGGGCGTGCTCAATGTGCGCGAGGAGTTTGCAGCCGCCCATCCCGATCTCGTCAAACGCGTGCTTGCATCCTATGAGAAGGCGCGCTCCGAAGCTCTGAAAGATCCGGCCAAGCTCAAGGCCGCCCTCGTCGCCGCCACCAAGCTGCCCGATAGCGTGATAGACCGCCAGTTGGAGCGTACCAACCTCACCTATTCCGTGATCGGCGATGCGCAGCGCGAGACGATCGAAGCCGCGGGTCTCGCCTTGCAAAAGGCCGATGTCATCAAGGCGGATGTCGATGTCGCCAAAACCGTCTCGGCGCTGATCGATCCCAGCTACGCCTCCGCCGCTCTCGGCCAGTGAAGCAATAGAAAGAGCATTCCCCATGTCATTGGTGGACATCGCGCTGTCATGGCAAAAGACGGAAACAGCAAGGGAGACCCGGCGGCGCCGGGTTTCGCCTTTCGATCATCCGATCGTCGGAATCGTGTTTCCGCTCGCGTTGTTTGCCGCCTGGGAGATCCTCGTCCGAGCGGGAATAGTCGGCGGTCGCCTGATGCCCCCACCCTCGAAAATTCTCTCTACAGTCTATGCGCTGTCGGCATCAGGAGATCTGACAACACATGTCGGCGCGACGCTGCGCAGAGTGACGATCGGTTTCGCCTTCGGGTCGCTGGTGGGAACCGCGCTTGGGGCGCTGACCGGTTACTCCAAACTGCTCGCACGCCTGCTGGATCCGACCCTGCAGGCTCTGCGGGCAATTCCCTCCATTGCCTGGGTGCCGCTGTTCATCCTATGGTTCGGTATTTTCGAAGCTTCCAAAGTCGCCCTGATTGCTGTGGGCGTCTTCTTCCCGGTCTATCTCGGGGTCTATGGCGCCGTTACCGGCGTTGACAGGCGCATCGTCGAGGTCGGCCGCGTCTTTCGGCTTTCAGGCTTCGAGCTCATTCGTCTGATCCTGCTGCCGGCGGTCCTTCCGGACTTTATCCTCGCCTTGCGCGCAGGCTTGGGTCTCGGTTGGATGTTCGTCGTTGCGGCGGAGTTCATGGGCGCATCTGAAGGCCTGGGATATCTTCTGGTGGATGGTCAGCAACTCGGAAAACCGGACCAGATCTTTGCCGCTATTTTGATCTTTGCCATTGTCGGCAAGGCGACCGACAGTCTGCTTCTGATTGCGAGCGCGCCGTTCCTGCGCTGGCGCGACAGCCATGCAAGCAGGATCTGACATGCTCGATATCCGCTCTCTATCCAAGATCTATCCCAACGGTACGCATGCGCTGCAAGACTTCTCCCTCAATATCGGAAAGGGGGAGTTGGTCGCGGTCATCGGAGGATCGGGTTGCGGCAAGAGCACCCTTCTGAGGCTGTTGTCGGGCCTGGAAGCTTCTACGCAGGGCGAAATAAGCCTGGAGGGACGGCTGCTGAGGGAGCCGGACTCATTGGTGAATATCGTCTTCCAGGAGCCCCGGCTCTTTCCCTGGCTGACCGTCGCCGACAATATCGGTTTCGGCCTGCGCCATTTGGCAGGCAGCGAACGCGATGAGCAGGTATCGGAGGCTCTCGAGAAGATCGGCCTTCGCGGCTACGAGAAGCGCTGGATCAAGGAACTGTCCGGCGGGCAGGCGCAACGCGTGGCCTTGGCGCGCGCGCTCGTGACGAAGCCGGCGGTGCTGCTGTTGGACGAGCCCTTCTCCGCGCTCGATGCGATGACGCGCGTCGAGCTCCAGGATCATCTGATCGATCTATGGCGCGCGAATGCCACGACGATGCTGCTCGTCACGCATGATATCGAAGAGGCAGCCTATTTGGCGGATCGTGTCGTCGTGATGCGCCCTTGGCCGGGACGCATTCTGGAGGTGGTCGATATAGGCCTGCCGCGGCAACGCAATCGCATGTCGGACGAATTGGCCGACGTCAAAAGGCGTCTTTCCGACCTTCTGGCTCATTCTCTCCATGATGGCAGCCGCACGGCAAGCGCCTGAAAGGCGAAATGCGTCGCGGTGCGAACCGGACGCATGTCGTTCGAGGATGCGGGTAGCTGTCAGGCTGCCGTCGCCATCCGGGTGGATGCCGTCAGCTTGACCGGCAGCTTGCGCATCATTTCCTCGGCGAAACAGGTGGCGTTTTCACGCGCCTTGTCCAGATTGCTGACGCGCGTCGGGTCGATCGTATGCAGCGTGCCGCCGCAGTCGAAGATGTCGCGGAAAGCCGAGCGTTCGATGATGGCGGTATCCAGCACCGGCACGTGCCGCTCGCTGAGCAGCGACTTGACGAGCTGCAGCGCCCGCGTCGTCACCATTGAGTTGACGCGGGTCAGTACCACCGAATGGCCGATCTTGATGCCCGCCTTCTCGTCGAGATACTGCAGCAGCTCGAGCACCTGAGCGCCGCCGCGCGCATCCATCGCACAGCCCTGGATCGGGATCAGCACGTGGTCGGAAAGGCCGACGGCGGTGGCGAGCAGCGGATTGCGCGCACCCGGCAGGTCGACGATGAAGTAGTCGGTATTGTGCTTGTTCTCGCTGATATGCTGCGGCAGCGAGGCCGTGGTCACGAAATCGATCACCGAAATATTGGGCACATCACCTGATATCTCATGCCAACGCGAAATCCAGTGCTGCGGGTCGGCGTCAAGGATGGTGACGCGGTAACCCTTGCGGGCAAGCTCGGTCGCGAGCAACAGAACAGCGGTCGTCTTGCCGGCGCCGCCCTTGGTATTTGCGAAAGTAATGACAGGCATGTTCGTTCCTCGGAAGGCAATGATGCGAGCCGGCATCGCTCTTTTGCGCACTCTCGGAGCATCGTGCGGTTAAGCCATCCTTTACAATCATGGTTAACAAATTCCAAACGCGCGCGCCGAAATTGCAGCCGGTTATTTTTCACATCCCTAAAACTAGGGATACCTTGAAACGAAAAAGGCCCGGAAAGCCAAAGCCTTCCGGGCCAGTTTGCAGGTCCGCCTTCAACTGTCAGAAGCAATCCCTGAAAAGGGCCTTGGTATTTTCGAGTGTCATTGCAACCGGGTTGCCGCCGGCGCTCGGATCTTCGATCGCCATGGCCGACAATTCGTCGATACGATCAGGGGCGATTCCCATCGCCGTCAGCGTCTCCGGCACGCCGAGATCGGAGCGCAGCTTCAGCACGTAATCGTAGAAGCCGTCGAATCCGCCTGAGATGCCGAGATAGGCGGCCGCCCGGCCGATCTTCTCCTCGATCGCTGCGCGGTTGAAACGCAGCACCGCCGGCATCACCACTGCATTGGTCATGCCGTGATGGGTGTTGTAAACGGCGCCGATCGGGTGCGACAGCGCATGGATAGCGCCGAGCCCCTTCTGGAAGGCGACCGCGCCCATGGCGGCAGCCGACATCATATTGGCGCGGGCTTCGAGATCGGTGCCTTCCCTGTAGGCGCGCGGCAGGAATTCCTTGACGAGCCGCATGCCTTCGAGCGCAATGCCGGCCGACATCGGATGGTAGAAGGGCGAGGAATAGGCTTCCAGGCAATGGGCGAAGGCATCCATGCCGGTGCCGGCCGTGATGATTTTCGGCATGCCGACGGTCAGTTCCGGATCGGAGATGACGACGCCGGGCAGGAACTTCGGATGGAAGATGATCTTCTTCACATGGGTTTCGGAATTGGTAATGACGCTGGCGCGACCGACTTCCGAACCGGTGCCTGCCGTGGTCGGCACGGCGACGATCGGCGCGATCCCCTCAAGGTTCGCGCGCGTCCACCAGTCGCCGATATCTTCGAAATCCCAGACCGGCCGCGTCTGGCCGGCCATGAAGGCGACGCACTTGCCGAGATCGAGACCAGAGCCGCCGCCGAAGGCGACGACACCGTCATGGCCGCCATCCTTGAAGGCCTTGACGCCGGCTTCGAGGTTCTTCTCGTTCGGGTTCGGATCGACATCGGCGAAGATCGCCCGGCCAAGGCCCGCATCTTCGAGGATATCGAGCGCATTCTTGGTGATCGCCATCGAGGCGAGGCCTCGGTCGGTCACGAGCAGCGGCTTCCTGATGCCGAGGCTCTTGCAGGCGTCGGCCAGTTCCTTGATTCGGCCCCGGCCGAGCTTGACCGATGTCGGGTAGCTCCAGTTTGCGGTGATGTTGCTGCTCATGCTGTGACTTTCTTCAGATGGAAGGATTTCGGACGAGTCAGATTGTGGAAACCGATGATCGACAGCGAGCCGCCGCGGCCGGTCTCCTTGACGCCGGTCCAGCAAAGCGCCGGATCGAGATAATCAGCGCGGTTCATGAAAACGGTGCCGGTTTCAATCTCGCGGCCGAGACGTGCAGCCCGCTCGACATCCTTGGTCCAAAGCGAAGCCGTCAGCCCGTACTGGCTGTCGTTCATCAAAGCGAGCGCCTCCTCGTCGCTCTTCACCTTCATGATGCCGACCGCCGGGCCGAAGGTCTCCTCGCGCATGAAGGCCATGGAATGGTCGACATCGACGAGGACCTGCGGCGCAAGATAAGCGCCGCCGTCATCCTGAGGGAAAAGCTTGGGATCGACAAGCGCCTTGGCGCCCTTGGAAACTGCATCGGCGATCTGCTCGCGCACCACCTTGGCGAAGCGCTTGTGCGCCATCGGCCCAAGCGAGGTTTCCGGATCGAGCGGGTTACCGAGCTTGTAGTTCGACACCCAGGCGACCGATTTCTCGACGAACGCGTCATAGAGCGATTCATGCACATAGATGCGCTCGATGCCGCAGCAGCACTGGCCGGAATTGTAGGTGGCGCCATCCATCAGCGTATCGACAGCCGCTTCGAGATCCGCGTCTTCCATGACATAACCCGGATCCTTGCCGCCGAGTTCGAGGCCCAGGCCGGTGAAAGTGCCGGCAGCGGCCCGCTCCATCGACCGCCCGCCTTCGACCGATCCGGTGAAGTTGACGAAGTTGAAGCTGCCGGCAGCAATCAGCGCCGACGTCGTCTCGTGATCGAGGAAGACGTTCTGGAACACGTCCTCGGGAACGCCGGCCTCGATGAAGGCCTGCACCAGCCGCTCGCCGACAACAAGCGTCTGCGAGGCATGTTTCAGCACCACCGTATTGCCGGCCATCAGCGCCGGGGCGATCGTATTGATCGCCGTCATGTAGGGATAGTTCCACGGGGCGACGACGAAGACGACGCCATGCGCCTCGCGCTCGATGCGCCGCTCGAAACGGTCGCTCTCTTCGACGATAACAGGCGCCATCGCATCCGCCGCGATCGACGCGACATAGTTGGAGCGCTCATTGAAGCCTCTGTATTCGCCGCCATACTTGACCGGCCGGCCCATCTGCCAGGCAAGCTCCGGCACGACGACGTCGGACATCTCGTTCAGCCGCGCGACACCCTTCAGCACAAGCTGGACACGCTCTTCGAGCGGCCGCTTCGCCCAGGCCTTCTGCGCCTTGCGGGCGCGCGCCACAACGTCCTTGGCAGCGTCAAGTGAAAGTGCCGGTCGTTCGGCGTAAACCGATCCGTCGACCGGTGAAATGCATTGGATCATTGCCATGATCGATTTCCGTCCTCGTATTGATCAAAAATTTCGTCGAGGGTCATAGCCCCTCATCCGCCTGCTGGCACCTTCTCCCCGCTCGCGGGGCGAAGGGGTTATGCCGCACCGTTTTCCGCACTCTCAAGCGATCCGTGTGGCAAGTCCCCTCTCCCCGCAAGCGGGGAGAGGGTTAGGGTGAGGGGCAAACCCGCAAATGCCTATTAAGCTCTTTCGAAACCGCGCGCCACTTCCCAATCGGTGATGCGGCGGTCGTATTCTTCCTGTTCCCATTCGGCAGCTCGGGTGTAATGGTCGATCACGTCGTCGCCGAAGGCCTTGCGCAGCATCGCCGATTCCGTCATCGCGGCCGAAGCCGCGCGCAGCGTGCGCGGGATCTCGCGAATGTCCTTGCCGCCGTAAGCGTCGCCGACGAAGGGAGCTTCGAGTTCGAGCTTGTTCTCGATCCCGTCGATGCCGGCGGCAAGCAGTGCGGCAAAGGCGAGATAGGGATTGAGATCGGAGCCGCCGACGCGGCATTCGATGCGGATCCCCTTGGTTTCCTCACCGCAGAGGCGATAGCCGGCGGTGCGGTTGTCCTTGCTCCAGATCGCCTTGGTCGGCGCGAAGGTACCGGCCATGAAGCGCTTGTAGGAATTGATGTAAGGCGCCAGGAAATAGGTGATCTCGCTCGCATGGGAGAGAAGCCCGGCAACGTAATTGTGCATCAGCGGCGACATGCCGTATTTGCCGGCATGGTCGAAGAACAGCGGCTTTTCCTCGAGGCTCCAGAGCGACTGGTGGATATGGGAGGAGCTGCCGGCGGCATTGTAGTTCCACTTGGCAAGGAAGGTGATGGCCTTGCCCTTCGACCAGGCGATCTCCTTGCAGCCGTTCTTGATGATCGCATGCCGGTCGGCCATGGCGAGCGCGTCGGCATAACGCACGTTGATTTCCTCCTGGCCGGCCGAAGCCTCGCCCTTGGAATTCTCGACCGGAATGCCGGCGCCCTGCAGCCCGGTGCGGATCGCCCGCATCACCTCTTCCTCCTTGGTGGTCTGGAAGATGTGGTAGTCCTCGTTGTAGGCGCTGGCGAGCTTGAGGTTGCGGTAGCCGGAAGCCTGCGCCGCCTCGTAGGTCTGGTCGAACAGGAAGAATTCGAGTTCGGAAGCCATGTAGGCCTTCATGCCCATGTCTTCGAGGCGCTTCACCTGCTTCTTCAGGATCGCCCGCGGCGAATGGGCGACCTCTTCGTGCGTGTGATGATCAAGCACGTCGCAGAGCACCAGCGCTGTGCCCTCCAGCCAGGGAATACGGCGCAGCGTCGCCAGATCCGGCTTCATCGTATAGTCGCCGTAGCCCTTCTCCCAGCTCGTCGCCTTGTAGCCGGAGACCGTTTCCATCTCCATGTCAGTCGCTTGCAGGTAGTTGCAGCTGTGCGTTTCCTTCCACGCGCTCTCGACGAAATATTCCGCCTGGAAGCGCTTGCCCATCAGCCGGCCCTGCATGTCCACCTGGCAGGCCAGAACCGTGTCGATGCGCCCTTCGGCAACATCCTTCCTGAGATCGTCGATTGTGTAGCTGCTGCTCATGATTGATCCGCCTGAACGAGAAAAGGGAAAATCGGAAATCGGGACAACGAAACGGCATGCCATCGCTGGAATTTTCCGGCCGGATGCCTTTTCGTTGGACCGCTGACGGGGCCACAGGATGCGGCCCCGTTTCTTCTCAATACGTCGATTATTCGCCGGGAACGGCGACGGTACCGGTTTCGCCGACAGCGGCTTCCGCGGCGGCAATCTCGCCTTGCCGCTTGGCGATCATGTCGCCGATCGGCGGACCCTGGAAGCGTCTGTTCTCAACCGCGAACCAGATGACGATCGCCAGCACTATGAAGCCCAGGGTTACGCCGAAGACCTTGTCGTTCGGCGGTTGGATCGCGATGTAGATGATCAGGATCATGCCGAGCGTTGCGAGAACCCCGACCGCCTTGTAGACACCGCTGCCGAGGTTCCACGGTCCGGGTGCCGGCCACTTCTTGGTGCCATAGGCGAAGATGCCGAGCACGATCGGGAAGAGGAAGGACAGGAAAAGGAAGATCAGCGTCGCATTGACCACGGTAACGTAGAGGCTCGCCTCGCCGACCGAGATGAACAATGCGCCCCAGACGAACAGGCTTTCGAGAGCCGCACCCGTCCAGATCGCCGCAACCGGCGTGCGGAATTTCGGGCTGACGCTGGCAAGCGCCTTCGAACCGACCGGAAGGCCGCCGTCACGCGAGAAGGCAAAGATCATGCGCGAGCAGGAGGTAACGGTCGCAAGTCCGCAAAGGAACTGCGAGATGAAGATCGCGATGTAAAGCAGCGTCACCAGCCAGGCCGGCATGATGGCGTTGACGGTCATGAAGAACACGCTCCAGCCCTGCTTGGCGCCTTCGGCCATATCGGGAATGGCAATGACGAAAGCCGAAAGCATCACCCAGCCGGCAAGCGACGACCAGATGACGGCCGACACCATCGAGCGCGGCACGGAAAGAGCTGCCTTCTTGGTTTCCTCAGACGTGTGGGCGGAGGCATCGTAGCCGGTGATCGTGTAGATCGGCAGGAGCAGGCCGAGGCCGAAAATATACCACATGCTGTCCGAATGCGGCCAAACCGCACCGCCGGCATCACCGGAATAATTGGTGAAGGTCCACAGGCGCGAGAAATCATGCGTCGGAGCGAAATAGAAGCAAGCGATCGTCAGCACGGCCGCGGTCACGAGGATCAGCGTACCGGAGAAGTCGGTGAGTTTTGCCGTCAGGCCGATGCCGAAATGGTTGATCGCCGCCTGGACGATCGTGAAGAGCACGACCAGGACGACCTGCATGCCGGGCGAGACGACGCCGCTGGCATCCGCAATGCCGAGCTGGGCGCCGAACGTGCCGCCGAGGAAGAGCGCCGTGCCGATGTTGATGGCGCCGAGAACGGTGATGAGGCCGAGCAGGTTGAGCCATGCCGTCAGCCAGCCGGTGAAGCGGGTGCCGAGAATGGAACTCCAGTGATAGAGGCCGCCGGCCGTCGGATAGGCGGACGATATCTGCGCCATGCCGAGCGCAAAGAACAGCGAGATGATGCAGCCGACCGGCCAGCCGATGCCGATCGCGGCACCACCAACACCCGACGTCGCCTGTGCGAGCGAATTGATGCCGCCCGAAAGGATGCAGATGATCGAAAACGAAATTGCGAAATTCGAGAACGAGCTCATACGCCGTTCGAGTTCCTGGGCGTAGCCCATGGAATGCAGGACATGGACGTCCTGCGTCTTATCCTGATCGGTATAGTCAGACATGACTTCCCCCTGTTAGCCGCCCGGCCGCGGGATTGCGGGCCGGTCCAGTGCCAATTGTCCGCGGCATTTGCGCCGTGCGGACTCCGCAGATAAACTGCTCCCTCGGGTCTTCTTTTTTATCAGGCTTCCAGGCTTTGCTGGAGAAGTCCTGTCAGATAGTCGGCCATGACCCCTTGGCCGCTATCGTCTGTGAGGAGGTCGTTGCGGACCTCGATCATTACATTGCGCAAGCCGTTCGAAAGCCCGTGCAGGATCAGCGTGTGGGTCACGCCGTCCTTAGGCCCGTAAGGCTCGTTGCGTTCCGTTCGGTAGAGCGGCGCCTCGGCCGCAGCATCAAGCATCCGGTCGGCGAGCCGGCTGTCCTCGTCGTGCAATATGCCGAGTTCGACGGCGCGTTGGCGGCCGTGATAGACCGGCGTAAAGCTGTGCATCGTCACGATGACGCTGTCCTGCCCCCTCGCCCGGCGATCGCGGATCAGCTCGCGAATGGCATCATGGAAAGGCACGTAGAGTGCATCCGTGCGCGCAAGGCGCTCTTCGTCGGTCAGATCCTTGTTGCCCGGAATGGCGTAGATCTCGCTCGTCTCCGGCATGGCGCCGGGCGAACTCGGCGGACGGTTGCAGTCATAGATCAGCCGGGAGAAGCGCTGATAGACAAGCGTGGCGTCGAGCGCTTTGGAGATGCCGCGCGCAACCGCTAAGGCCCCCGGATCCCAGGCGATATGGCTCGAGAGCGCTTCGCTGGACAGGCCGAGATCGCCGAACCGGGCAGGAAGCGCGTTCGAAGCGTGCTCGCAGACGAGCAGCACCGGGCTGCGGCCGCCAATACGCTCGATCCCGACGCATTCGCCGTCCGCTTCGCTGAGGATTTTCGGCTGGGCCAGCACCAAAGGCGCCACTCCTATCCCTTAATAAAATATTTATAAGAAAAGAATTCTTCAGCTTTCGACCGCTGTCAAGCATCCGCTGAAAATTTCTTTTCATGACAGCTGTTGACATGGATTATGACAGCGTTGTTAACTTTGGTTGGGAAAGTGGCGCCAGACCATCCCGGGGAGCAAAGTCAAGTGACAACTGCGTCGAAGACGGTTTCGGACGTCATCCACTCGCATCTTGCGGTGCTGACACGCGCCGAGAAGCAGTTGGCGGAAAGCCTTCTCGACAATTATCCGGTTTCCGGCCTCGGCAGCATCACTACCATCGCTGAGAATGCCGGCGTCTCGACGCCGACCGTCGTGCGCATGGTGCAGAAGCTCGGCTTCAAGGGCTATCCCGATTTTCAGGCGCATCTGCATCAGGAGGTCGAGGCGACGATCTCCAACCCGATCGCCAAGCACGATCGCTGGGCGCAGAACGCGCCGGGCACGCATATCCTCAACCGTTTCGCCGATGCCATCATGGGCAACCTGCGCCAGACGTTGACCGATCTCGACACCGCGACCTTCGACAACGTCGCCGCGCTGCTGTCGGACCGTAAGCGCGGCCTCTATTTCGCCGGCGGCCGCATCACCGGCGCGCTCGCCGAGTATTTCTTCACCCATATGCAGGTGATCCGCCCGGCAACGACGCTGCTGTCGTCGAATTCCAGCAGCTGGCCGCAATATGTCCTCAATATGAATGCCGGCGACGTCCTGATCATCTTCGATATCCGCCGCTACGAGCAGGAGATGGTGAGCCTTGCCACCGCCGCCCGCAAGCGCGGCGCCGAAATCGTGGTATTCACCGACCAGTGGGGCTCGCCTGCCGCCAAGCTCGCCAGGCATGCCTTCCGCGTCCGGATCGAGGCGCCGTCCGCCTGGGATTCTTCCGTCGTCACCCTCTTCATCGTCGAAGCGCTGATCGAGGCTGTTCAGAATTCGACCTGGGACGAGACGAAGGAGCGCATGAAGACGCTGGAAGGCCTGTTCGAGCAGACCAAGCTTTTCCGCAAACCGGGGTAGGAGGGCGGCTAAAACAAAGCAAAAACAATGATGGCTTTTCGCGGAAACGGATGGCGCTGTCGCAAATAAACCATCTGTCGCAAACGCTTGCTATTCATGGCAAAATTAACGTCATCCGGCTGTCACACAAGCTTCATGCAAGCTCATTAACAGCATCGCCAGACACTGAAACCCGAAGGAGAACAACAGTGATCTCTAACCTTTCTCGACTGCTTTCACTTTCTACTGCGATGATCGTGGCTTCGACCGCGATTGCCGCTGCTGAGCCGAGCGCTGAACTTATCGCTGCCGCCAAGAAGGAAGGCACCCTGACGACGATCGCTCTTCCGCACGACTGGTGCGGTTACGGCGACGTCATTGCCGGCTTCAAGGCCAAGTATGGCCTCGAAGTCAACGAACTGAACCCGGATGCGGGTTCGGGCGACGAAGTCGAAGCCATCAAGGCCAACAAGGGCAATACCGGTCCGCAGGCTCCTGACGTCATCGACGTCGGTCTTTCCTTCGGTCCGTCCGCTAAGAAGGATGGCCTGATCCAGCCTTACAAGGTATCGACCTGGGATTCGATCCCGGCTACCGCAAAGGATGCCGACGGCTTCTGGTACGGCGACTATTACGGCGTTCTCTCGTTCCTCGTGAACAAGGACCTCGTCAAGCAGTCGCCGGCTGACTGGGCCGATCTGAAGAAGAGCGACTACGCAAACACCGTCGCCCTCGCTGGCGATCCGCGCACAGCCAACCAGGCTGTCCAGGGCGTTTATGCCGCTGGTCTTTCCGCATCCGGCGGTAACGCCGCCAAGGCAGGCGAAGAAGGCCTGAAGTTCTTCGCCGAACTCAACAAGAGCGGTAATTTCGTACCGGTCGTCGGCAAGGCCGCTCCGTTCGCGCAGGGCTCCACGCCGATCATCGTCGCCTGGGACTACAATGCTCTCTCCTGGGGTCAAAGCCTGAAGGGCAACCCTCCGTTTGAGGTCGTCGTTCCGAAGACCGGCGTCGTTGCCGGCGTCTATGTCCAGGCTATCTCCGCCTTCGCTCCGCACCCGAACGCTGCCAAGCTCTGGATGGAATACCTCTATTCCGACGAAGGTCAGCTCGGCTGGCTGAAGGGCTATTGCCACCCGATCCGCTTCAACGATCTTGCCAAGAAGAACAAGATCCCGAAGGATCTGCTCGACAAGCTGCCGCCGGCAGCAGCCTATGAAAAGGCTGTCTTCCCGACGCTCGAAGAACAGGCTGCCGGCAAGGAAGCCATCACCAAGAACTGGGATTCCGTCGTCGGCGCCGCCGTCAAGTAATCTCCGATCCAGCCTCCCCGCCCAAAAGGCGGGGAGGTTTTCTCACTCCGACGCCCCAGGATGAGCTTTTCCATGAGCACCGTGTCAACGCCTATGGTGAGCAGCGCCCCCTTGATCAACCGAGACCGTGTGATCGACTGGCTGGGCATTGCACCCTTCATCATTTTCTCCCTGCTTTTCCTGATCATCCCCACGCTTTATCTTGTGGCGGGCGCGTTCCTGACGCCCGAGGGCGACCTCACGCTGAAGAATATCGGCGATCTCTTTACCCCATCGATCATAAGCGCTTACTGGATCAGTATCCGCGTCTCGGTGGCGTCGGCCCTCGGCGGCGCGCTGATCGGCTTCTTTCTCGCCTGGGCCGTCGTGCTCGGCGGTCTGCCCTCCTCCGTGCGCTCGACGCTGCTAACCTTTTCCGGCGTCGCCTCGAATTTCGCCGGCGTGCCGCTCGCCTTCGCCTTTCTCGCAACGCTCGGCCGCACCGGCCTCGTGACGTTCCTCCTGCGCGAATGGTTCGGCTTCAATCTCTACGGCACCGGTTTCAACCTGCTGTCCTTCTTCGGCCTCACCATCACCTACATGTATTTTCAGATCCCGCTGATGGTGCTGATCCTGACGCCCGCTCTCGATGGCATGAAGAAGGAATGGCGTGAAGCCTCGCAGATATTGGGCGCGACCAACCGTCAATACTGGACGATGGTCGCAATGCCGATCCTCTGGCCGAGCCTGCTCGGCACGACGCTGCTGCTCTTCGCTAACGCCTTCGGCGCCATCGCCACCGCCTTCGCGCTGACCGGTAGCTCGCTGAACATCGTGCCGATCCTGCTCTATGCGCAGATCCGCGGCGACGTCCTGCACAATGCCAACCTTGGTTACGCCATCGCGCTCGGCATGATCGTTATAACAGGCGTCTCCAATGTCCTTTACCTCATGCTGCGCATGCGCGCCGAACGGTGGCAGAAATGAAAGCTCAACGTCTCGGAGCCTGGATCGCCGTCATTCTGGGCGCATCCTATTTCGTCATTCCGTTGATCGGCACGATCGAGTTTTCGCTGCGCATGCGCCGCGGAGAATACAGCTTCGATGCCTATGAATCGGTCTTCTCGGACATTCAGTTCCGCGAGACCTTCGGCTATTCCATGCTGATGGCGCTGCTGACCATCGTCTTCGGCATGCTGCTCGTCGTACCGACGGCCTATTGGGTGCGGCTGCGCCTGCCGCAGATGCGCCCCGTCGTCGAATTCATCACGCTGCTGCCGCTCGTCATTCCGGCGATCGTCATCGTCTTCGGTTACCTCAGGATGTACAACTCGTCGTCCTATCTGCCGCTGACGGGTTCGACGACCGGCACCAACATCCTGCTGGTCTTCTCCTATATAACGCTGTCCCTGCCCTACATGTACCGCGCGGTCGATACCGCCATGCGCGCGATCGACGTCCGCACCCTGACGGAGGCAGCCGAGAGCCTCGGCGCCCGCTGGACGACCATCCTGTTCAAGTGCATTTTCCCGAACGTCATGAGCGGCGTGCTCTCAGGCGCCTTCATCACGCTCGCGATCGTCATGGGCGAATTCACCTTCGCCGCACTGCTCAACCGTCCGGCCTTCGGTCCTTACCTGCAGCTCGTCGGTGCCAACAAGGCGTACGAGCCTTCGGCGCTCGCCGTCATCGCCTTCTCGATCACCTGGCTCAGCATGGGCCTGCTCAACCTCGTTTCCCGCTTCGGCAAAGCCGCCCCGGCAAAGGCTTAAGGTATCTGACTCATGTCCTTTCTCACGCTGACCAACATTCAGAAATCCTTCGGCCCGGTTCAGGTCGTCAAGAACTTCAACATGAACATCGAGAAGGGCGAGTTCGTCTCCTTCCTCGGACCGTCTGGCTGCGGCAAGACGACCGTCCTGCGCATGATCGCCGGCTTCGAAACACCGACCGGCGGCACGCTGACCATCAACGGCAAGGACCAGAGCTCGCTGAAACCGAACCAGCGCAATATTGGCATGGTCTTCCAGGCCTATGCCCTGTTCCCCAACATGACGGTGCACGACAACGTCGCCTTCGGCCTCAAGGTCGCCGGCGCGCCGAAGCCCGATATCGACGCCCGCGTCAAGGAAATGCTCGGCCTGATCAAGCTCGATCACCTGGCCGACCGCTACCCCTACCAGATGTCGGGTGGCCAGCAGCAGCGTGTTGCCCTTGCCCGCGCGCTTGCCGTCAAGCCGCAGGTCCTCCTGCTCGATGAGCCGCTCTCCGCACTCGACGCCAAGATCCGCGTATCGCTGCGCGAGGAAATCCGGCAGATCCAGCAGCAGCTCGGCATCACCACTGTTTTCGTCACCCACGACCAGGAAGAAGCGCTGTCGATCTCCGACCGCATCGTCGTCATGAATGCCGGCAAAGCCGACCAGATCGGTTCGCCCTTCGAGATCTACAACACGCCGGCGACGCGCTTCGTCGCCTCCTTCGTCGGCACGCTGAACCTCATCGAGGCCAAGGTCATCGACCCCGACACCAACCTCATCCAGATCGGCGATCAGAAAATTACGCTGAAACAGTCGGTCGCGGCCCACAAGGCTGGCGAGACCATCTCTTTGGCGCTGCGCCCGGAAGCAGGCTCGCTTTCCGACAGCGCCAGAAGCGATACCGCGCTGACCGGTCAGGTCGTCTCGGCTCACTTCCTGGGTTCTGTCATCCGCACCCGCATGAACGTCGGCGGCAACGTCATCTCGTTCGACATGTTCAACAGCCCGGGCACCACCCCGCCGCAGTCCGGCGAAACCGTGACGCTGCGCTTCATGGCAGCCGACCTGCTGATCATCCGCGACTGATCCGGCAACGCGACCTCGTCCGAAAGGCGCCGCCGACGCGGCGCCTTTTTTCATTTCAGGCCGCCCGAACTGTCAGAAAAGGTGATGCAGCCATCACTGCGAAGCACTTGAACTCCCCCAGCTCCGTGCCAGAAGTTGAACAAACCAAATGAGCCAGGCAGCTTTCCGCCCGGCATTTTACACGATGGGATATTTCAATGATTACCTGCCACCTGCGCTATGTGATCGATCCATACAAGCTTGCCGAATTCGAGGAATATGCCCGGCTCTGGATTCCGATCGTCAACAGGATGGGCGGCACCCATCACGGTTATTTCCTGCCGTCCGAAGGCGCCAACAACATTGCCGTGGCCTTGTTTTCCTTCCCGAGCCTTGCCGCCTACGAAGACTATCGCACGCGCATGGCAAGCGATCCGGAATGTCAGGCCGCTTTCGAGCTCGACAAACGCAACCGCAGTATCGTCAGCTATGAACGCAGCTTCATGCGGCCCGTGCTCGGCTGATCGCACCCGCACGCCGACGGGAAGCAAAAAGCCCGGCACGCTGGCCGGGCTTTTCGTTCTGTCATCGGTTCAGCGGATCGCGCGGTCGTCGGCATCGAAACGATGCACATGCGCCTGGTCCGGGCTCGCATAGACGATCTCGTCGGGCTCATACTGGTGCTCGCCGAATAGGCGCGCCGTCAGCAGGCCGCACTGGTCGGATTCCAGATAGATGATCGTGTCCGCGCCGAGATGCTCGACATGCACGACCTTCGCAGCCCAGGTCCCCTGCTCGCGCGACAGCGTCATGTGTTCGGGGCGTACCCCGATCGTCTTGGCGCTGTGATCGCCGACCTTCTCGCCCGCAATGAAATTCATCTGCGGCGAGCCGATAAAGCCTGCGACGAAGACATTTGCCGGGCGGTTATAAAGCTCCATCGGCGAGCCGATCTGCTCGATCGCACCGGCGTTCAGCACCACGATCTTGTCGGCAAGCGTCATCGCCTCGACCTGATCGTGGGTGACGTAGATCATCGTCGCCTGCAGGCTGCGGTGCAGCCGGGCGATCTCGAGGCGGGTCTGGACACGCAGCGCCGCATCGAGGTTCGACAGGGGTTCGTCGAACAGGAAGAGCTCCGGTTCGCGCACGATGGCGCGGCCGATCGCGACGCGCTGGCGCTGGCCGCCGGAAAGCTCGGCCGGCCGCCGCGCCAGATAAGGCTCCAGCGAGAGCATATCGGACGCCTTGTTGACGCGCTTGTCGATCTCATCCTTGGCCTTACCGGCCTGCTTGAGGCCAAGCCCCATATTGTCCTTGACCGTTAGATGCGGATAGAGCGCATAGGACTGGAACACCATGGCGATGCCGCGCTTGGCTGGCGGCGTCAGCGTCTCGTCGCGGCCGTTGATGATCACGGCGCCCGAGGTGACATCCTCGAGGCCCGCAATACTGCGCAGCAGCGTCGACTTCCCACAGCCCGACGGCCCGACGAAGATGACGAATTCGCCGTCCTTGACTTCGAGATCGATGCCTTTCAGCACTTCATGCGTGCCATAGGTCTTGCGGATGGATTTGAGTTGAAGCGATCCCACTGGTTTTCCCTTACAATCTGACCGGCTGGCCGGTACGCACGCTCTCGTCGGCGGCAAGGCAGATGCGCAGCGATGCCACTGCATCCGCCATATGGCGATCGAGGTTCAGATCCTCGCGGATCGCCCTCAGCATGAAGGCCTGTTCCAGGTCGCAGAGCGCCTGATGACCGGGCTCGCCCGTCATCCTCATGTCCTGGTCTGGCCGGATGAACTTGCCGTCCGGGCCGGTCTCGGCCGAGTGCAGACGGATCACCGACGTCTTGGTGTGAGTGTCTATATCGTCCGACTTGGCATTCGGATCCATGACGATCGACACCGCGCCCTTCGGCGACATCACATCCTTCACGAAGAAAGCGGTCTCCGAAATCATCGGCCCCCAGCCGGCCTCGTACCAGCCGACCGAGCCGTCCTCGAAAAGCACCTGCAGGTGACCGTAATTATACATATCGGCGGCAATCTCCTCCGACATGCGCAGCCCCATGCCGCGCACCTCGACGGCCCTCGCATCGGTGACCTGGCACATGACGTCGACATAATGGACGCCGCAATCGACGATCGGCGAGGTCGTGCGCATCAGCGACTTGTGCGTCGCCCAGGTCGGGCCGCTGGACTGCTGGTTGAGGTTCATGCGGAAGACGTAAGGCGGACCGAGCTTGCGGGCCTCCTCGATCAATTTCATCCAGGACGGGTGATGGCGAAGGATATAACCGATTGCCAGCTTGCGCCCCGCCTTCTCAGCCGCCGCGACGACCCGCTCGGCATCGGCAACCGTGGTCGCCAGCGGCTTCTCCACGAAAACGTGGCAGCCGGCCTCGAAGGCGGCGACAGCATAGTCGGCGTGGCTGTCGGAATAAGTGTTGATCGAGCAGAGGTCCGGCTTCAGCTCGGCAAGCGCCGCCATGAAGTCGGGATGGATGGTGTAGGCCTGCAGTTCCGGCGCCAGTTCCGGCGTCGAGCGGTTGACGAGACCGACGATCTCGAAGCCGGGGTTGTTGTGGTAGGCGAGCGCATGGCTGCGGCCCATGTTGCCGAGGCCGGCAACGAGAACGCGGATCGGTTTTTCCTGGTTCACTTGACGGCTCCTGACGTGATGCCGCGGATCAGCTGCCGCGAAAAGATGACGTAGAGGACGAGGATCGGCAGGATCGCGAGCGACAGCGCCGCCAGCACTGCATTCCAGTTGGTGACGAACTGGCCGATAAAGATCTGCGAGCCGAGCGTCACCGTCTTGGTCGCTTCGGCGGGCGCCAGGATCAGCGGGAACCACAGGTCGTTCCAGATCGGGATCATGGTGAAGACGGCGACCGTCGCCATGGCCGGACGCACCAGCGGCAGTACCAGGCGGAAGAAGATCGCATATTCGGAAAGCCCGTCGATGCGGCCGGCATTCTTGAGATCGTCCGAAACCGTGCGCATGAATTCAGACAGGATGAAGATCGCCAGCGGTATGCCCTGCGCGGTGTAGACGAGAACCAGCGCCGTCAGCGTATTGACGAGGCCGGCCGCCACCATGCCCTGCAGGATCGCCACCGTGCCGAGACGGATCGGGATCATGATGCCGATCGCCATATAGAGCCCGAGCAACATATTGCCGCGGAAGCGATATTCCGAGAGCGCGAAGGCAGCCATCGCGCCGAAGAGCAGCACCAGCAGGATCGCGACGATCGTGACGATGAAGCTGTTCTGGAAATAGGTGGCGAAATCGCCCTGGCCGAGCACCGTCTGGTAGCCGACGAGGCTAAAGGTCGACGGCGTCGGGATCATCAGCGGCTCACGGAAGATCGAGGCGCGATCCTTGAACGAGTTGACGATGGTCAGGAACACGGGAAACAGCGCGACCAGCGTGTAGGCGCTGAGCGCCAGGTGCACGAGGCCGGTGCGGATGGGAGATGTGCGTGCCTTGGACATGCGCGCTCCTCAGAACTGGTAGCGACGCATGCGCCGCTGGATGACGAAGAGATAAAGCGAGACGCCGGCGAGGATGATGAGGAACATCACCGTGGCGATCGTCGCGCCCATCGAACGGTCGCCGAGCTGCAGCTGGAAACCGAAGAAGGTGCGGTAGAGCAACGTGCCGAGAATGTCGGTCGACATATCAGGCCCGGCAAGCGCGCCCTGCACTGTGTAGATCAGGTCGAAGGCGTTGAAATTGCCGACGAAGGTCAGGATCGAGATGATGCCGATCGCCGGCAGGATGAGCGGCAGCTTGATCTTCCAGAACTGTGCCCAGCCGGTGATGCCGTCGCATTCGGCGGCCTCGATCACCTCTTCGGGGATGCTGAGAAGCGCTGCATAGATCAGCATCATCGGAATGCCGATATACTGCCAGTTGGAGATCAGCGACACGGCGATCAGCGCCGAGCCCGGCTTGCCGAGCCAGGGTGCGAACAGGAATTTCAGGCCGATGAGATCGAGCATCCAGGGGGCGACACCCCAGATCGGCGAAAGGATCAGCTTCCAGATGAAGCCGACAATGACAAAGGAGAGCAGCGTCGGCAGGAACATCGCCGTGCGGTAGAAGGCAACGCCCCTGAGCTTCGGCACCGAAAGCAGGGCGGCCAGCGCCACGCCGATCGGGTTCTGCACGCACATGTGAATGACGAAGAAAATCAGGTTGTTGACGAGCGCGTTCCAGAAATCATGCGCCCAGCGCGGATCGCCGAACAGCACCTTGAAATTCGCAAGGCCGACGAAGGCCGGCTGTCCGTCGACCGTATTGTAGAGCGAAAGCCTGAGCGTTTCGATGAGTGGCAGCACCATGACGGCGGAATAGACGATCACTGCCGGCAGCATGAAGACGAAGATATGCCAGCGCATCGGGCGCTTGATCGGGACGATATCGGCCGCGTTGTCGGTTTGGCTCATGGCTTTTGCCCGTTCTAGTCGACTGGCCGCAAGGCGCAGCGCAGATGGATACGTTGCGCCTCACCCTCACCTTCTCTCCGTTACGAGAAGGAACGCGCCCTGCTGAGATGTCATGTCGGGCTGGGAGGTCGCTGCGAGTCTCCTTCTCCCCGCAAGCGGGGAGAAGGTGGCCGGCAGGCCGGATGAGGGGCAGCAGACACCGCCCCTCGATCACATCACTTGGCCGGCTTGTACCAGCTGTCGAGGCCCTTCTGGAGCTTTTCGGCAGCAACCGCCGGCGTATCCGTGCCGTTGATCACGTTGGCCGATTCGACCCAGGTCTCGTTTTCGAGGTTCGGCTTGCCGCGCGACAGGATCTGGTAGGTCGAGCGCACGGTCGACTTGTACGGGCCGCGCCAGGAGACGAATTCCTGGGCCAGCGGATCGGACATCTTGACCGGGTTGGAGTTCAGGCTGAAGAAGCCCGGCAGCGAGTTCGCATAGATGTCGGCGAACTCGGGCGAAGCGACCCAGCTCAAGAACTTCTTGGCTTCTTCGGCATGCTTGCTCTTGGCATTCAGGGCGACGCCGATATCCGGATGGTCGGAGATGTAGCCCGTATCGCCAGCCTTCGGAACCGGCGGCGGGAAGGCGCCCATCTTGAACTGAGCCTGGGTATTGAACAGCGAGATTTCCCACGAACCGGCTGGGTAGATGGCTGCACGGCCGAGCGTGAAGAGGTTCTGGCTGTCCGAATAGGTCTGGGCTTCGAAACCGTCGCCGAGATAGGGCTTCCACTTGGCAAGCTCTTCATAGGGCTTGACCCAGTCGGCATCGGTCAGCTTCTGCTTGCCCGCGATCAGGGCTTCGCGGCCTTCCTCACCCTTCCAGTAGTTCGGGCCGATGTTCTGGTAGCCCATGGTCGCGGCTTCCCAGAGGTCCTTCGTGCCCATGGCGAGCGGAATATAGGTGCCGTCGGCCTTGATCTTGTCGAGGGCTGCGAAGAACTCGCCTTCCGTCTTCGGAACGGAAATGCCGAGCTTTTCGAAGGCATCCTTGTTGTAGATGAAGCCGTGGATAACCGAAGCCATCGGCACGCAGAAGGTCGACTTGCCGTCGTCGGTCGACCAGGCGGCCTTGGCGACCGGCGAGAAATTCTCCATGCCGGGCAGGCTGGTGATGTCGACGAGCTGCTTCTTGTTGAAGAGTTCGAGCGAAGCGTCGAACGGACGGCAGGTGATAATGTCGCCCGCGGAGCCAGCATCAAGCTTGGCGTTCAGCGAAGCATTGTATTCGGTCGGCGCAGTCGGCGAGAAGACGATCTTGATGCCCGGGTTCTTGGCTTCGAAAGCCGGGATGATCTTTTCCTGCCAAATCTGCAGGTCGTCGTTGCGCCAGCTTTCGACCGTCAGCGTAACGTCGGCGGCATGGACGAGACCTGCCGATGTCAGCAGGCTTGAGGCAAGCAGGAAGCTTTTCAGAGCAGTGTTTTTCATTTCCCTCTCCTGTTTTCAGGCGCCGGAAGGCGCCGTTTTCGATCTGAAACAAGCGGTTGGTGTGCTTGAGGAAACACCCAACGCCCCTTGGAGGGCCGCCAGCGACTGCCGGCCCCGAAAGCTCGACGGGCACGAAGGCGGATCGCCTGCGGCCGAACTGCGCGCCTTGCCGGTGGCCTGCACCGGGCATGGCGAAATGATGAGGGAAAGCCGATGGCTACCCGAACTCCGCCGCTGCCCTGACGGGCCTGCTGGTGTTCATGCAATCATCCTCGAAGCGGTTCCGGCTTGGTTTTGCTACCGGTTTTCGTGGGCTTCGAAACGCTGTTCCCTTTTGCCGAATTAAGGCCAAAAAAATACCAATTGTCCAGCCGAATTTAACTTTTTCGCCGCCAAAAATTCATTAAAAAATTTTAGTGAATAAAATCAATATGATAAAAAGCGTTATTTTCCTCATCATTCCCACTTGGTAAATGGTATTTTTTTGGTATTGTATAAAAACCATGTGGGAACGGGCGTATTCGGAGGTCCGATGACGGAGCTTGCAATCGGCATAGATGGCGGCGGAACGAGCTGCCGGGCCGCGGTGGCGGACAGGAGCGGCAATATCATCGGCCGCGGTAAATCAGGCCCTGCCAATATCCTGTCGGATCTCGAAAGCTCTCTTCTCAACATCGTCGAATCCGCCCACCAGGCGCTGCGCGATGCGGGGCTCGGCGCTGAAGCCGTTTCCTCTGTCGTATCAGTCGTCGGCGTCGCTGGCGCCAATGTCACGGATTACGGCCGGCGAATCGAAAGAGCCCTGCCCTTTGCCGAAGGCCGTGTCGTCACCGATGCGCTGATCGCGCTGCAGGGCGCGCTCGGCGATGCCGACGGCATCGTCGGCGCCTTTGGCACCGGCTCGGTCTATAATGCCCGCAGGGATGGCCGGCTGAATGGCATTGGCGGCTGGGGCTTCGTCGTGGGCGACCAGGCGAGCGGTGCCCGCCTCGGCCGCGACCTCATGGAGCGGGCGCTGCTCGCACATGACCGGGTGCGTCCGGCATCGCCGATCACCGAGGCTGTTATGGCCGAATACGGCAATGATCCCGAGCGCGTCGTCGAATTCGCCCATTCGGCACGGCCGACAGATTTCGCCCGTTACGCGCCCGTCGTCTTCGAACATGCGGCAAGGGGCGATGCCGCCGCTGTCGGCATCGTCAGGGATGCCGCAACGGCGATCGGCGAAAGTCTCGAAGCGCTCCTCTGGCCCGAATGCCCGTCGATCTGCCTGCTCGGCGGCCTTGCACAGGCCTATGAACCATGGCTTTCCGAACGTTACAGGCCGCTGCTCGCCAGACCGAAGAACGATGCCTTGCACGGCGCGGTGGAACTTGCGGTCAAACTCCTGAACGACCGGCAGAGAGGTGCGGCATGAGCGATGACCTCGCGACTATCCTGTCCCTGGAGCGGCTGCAGGCGGCCGGCACCGGTCCGCTCTACGTCAAGCTGCGCCGCACGCTCGAAGAAGCCGTGCGCACCGGCACGCTTGGCCACGGCGACGCGCTGCCGCCGGAGCGCGACATCGCCGAACTTGCCGCCGTCAGCCGCGTCACCGTGCGCAAGGCGATCGACGAACTCGTCGCCGATGGCCTGCTGGTGCGCCGCCACGGCTCGGGCACCTTCGTTGCCAAACCGGTCTCCAAGGTCGAGCAGCGCCTGTCGCAGCTCACCTCCTTTACCGAGGACATGGCGCGCCGCGGCATGTCCTCCCGCTCCGAATGGCTGCATAAGGGCATCCACACCCCCTCGCCCGACGAGATGATGATCCTCGGCCTCGCCGCCGACGTGAAGGTTTCGCGCCTCTCCCGTCTGCGCATCGCCGACGACCAGCCGCTGGCGATCGAAAATGCCAGCGTCTCCGGCGAATTCCTGCCGGATCCGTCGGCCGTCACCAATTCGCTCTATGCCGAACTCGAACGTCTCCAGGTCCGCCCCGTGCGCGCCGTGCAGCGCATTTCCGCGACCAATATGAAGGAAGCCGACGCCCAGCTTCTCGGCGTCCCCGTCGGCGCCGCCGGCCTGTCGATCGAGCGTATCTCCTATCTCGGCTCCGGCCGCGCCGTGGAATTTACCCGCTCGCTCTATCGCGGCGACGCTTATGACTTTGTCGCGGAGCTGACGATCGCGGTCACGTAGACCTTACCAGAAGCAGGCAATCCAAAGATCGCCTCCACATCAAAATCATAAAGCCGGAAAGTGAAACACTTCCCGGCTTTTTCATGCATTGAATCAATCTCTGAGCTTGCCGCCTTAAGCGACGAGGATGGCTCGGCCATCAGGCCGCGTCCTCGATCTCCTCGTCCACCTTGCGCGGCACGTAGTTCAGCACCGGTCCGAGCCAACGCTCGACTTCGGAAACCTCCATGCCCTTGCGCTTGGCATAGTCTTCCACCTGGTCCCGCTCCACCTTGGCGACGCCGAAATAATAGGAGTCGGGATGGCCGATATAGAGGCCGGATACAGACGAGCCGGGCCACATCGCATAGCTCTCCGTCAGCTTCACGCCGGCGGCTTTTTCCGCGTCGAGCAGCTTGAAGAGCGTTGCCTTTTCGGTGTGATCGGGCTGGGCGGGATAACCCGGCGCCGGGCGGATACCGGCATAGGCTTCGGTGATGAGATCCTCATTGCTGAGCGTCTCGTCCTTGGCATAGCCCCAATAGTCGCGCCGCACCTGCTCATGCATACGCTCGGCAAAGGCTTCGGCGAAGCGGTCGGCGAGCGCCTTGACGAGGATCGAGGAATAGTCGTCGTTCGCGCGTTCGAAGCGCTCGGCGATGGCGATTTCCTCGATGCCGGCCGTCACCACGAAGCCCCCGACATAATCCTGCACGCCACTTGTGACAGGCGCGACGAAATCGGAGAGCGCCACGTTCGGCCGCCCGTCCCGCTTCGAAAGCTGCTGGCGCAAAGTGTAGAAAGTCTCAAGCTCCTGGCTGCGGCTCTCGTCCGTGAACAGGCGGATATCGTCGCCGACGGCGCCGGCCGGCCAGAAGCCGATGACAGCGCGCGGACGGAACCACTTCTCGTCGATGATCTTCTTGAGCATGGACTGCGCATCGGCCCAGAGCGCACGCGCCGCCTCGCCCTGCTTCTCGTCCTCGAGAATGGCGGGGTAACGGCCACGCAGTTCCCAGGTCTGGAAGAACGGCGTCCAGTCGATGTATCTGGCAAGCTCCGCGAGATCGTAATCCTCAAACACCCGCGTGCCGAAGAATTGCGGCTTCGTCGGCTGGTACGCCGACCAGTCGACCTTGTGCGCATTCTCGCGGGCACGCGGCAGCGGCAGGCGCACCTTCTCGGCTTCGCTGCGCGCATGGGCGGCCGCCACCTTGGCATATTCCGCTCTTATATCATCGACATAACCCTGTCGCGTCTCCGGCGAGAGCAGTGCCGAGACGACACCGACGGCGCGGCTCGCATCAGTCACATAGATCGCCTGCCCCTTATTGTAGCCGGGGTGGATCTTCACGGCCGTATGCACGCGGCTGGTCGTCGCTCCGCCAATTAGGAGCGGAATTTCGAAGCCCTGCCGTTCCATTTCGGCCGCGACATGCACCATCTCATCGAGCGACGGCGTGATCAGGCCCGAAAGGCCAATGACATCGACCTTTTCGGCAATCGCCGTTTCGAGGATCTTCGTCGCCGGCACCATGACGCCGAGGTCGACGATCTCGTAATTGTTGCAGGCCAGCACGACGCCGACGATGTTCTTGCCGATATCGTGCACATCGCCCTTGACGGTCGCCATCAGGATCTTGCCGGCCGACCGGCGCTCTTCGCCGCCGTTGAGGCGCTTTTCCTCTTCCATGTAAGGCAGCAGCACGGCGACCGCCTGCTTCATGACGCGCGCCGACTTCACCACCTGCGGCAGGAACATCTTGCCCGAGCCGAACAGGTCGCCGACGACGTTCATGCCGGCCATCAGCGGCCCTTCGATGACGTGCAGCGGCCGGGCGGCCTGCTGGCGCGCCTCCTCGGTATCGGCTTCGATATATTCGGTGATGCCGTTAACAAGCGCATGTTCGAGGCGCTTCTCGACGCTCCATTCGCGCCAGGAGAGGTCCTGGACGCGGCCTTCGCGTGCGGCACCGCCACGGAATCTCTCCGCAACTTCGAGCAGCCGCTCGGTGCCGTCGGGGCGCCGGTTCAGCACCACGTCTTCGCAGGCGTCGCGCAGTTCCGGATCGATATTGTCGTAAACTGCAAGCTGGCCGGCATTGACGATGCCCATGTCCATGCCCGCCTGAATGGCGTGGTAGAGGAACACGGCATGCATCGCCTCGCGCACCGGCTCGTTGCCGCGGAACGAGAAGGACAGGTTGGAAACGCCGCCCGAAATATGCACCAGCGGCATGCGCTGACGAATCGTCCGCGTCGCCTCGATGAAGTCGACGCCGTAATTATTGTGCTCTTCGATGCCGGTGGCGACCGCGAAGATGTTCGGGTCGAAGATGATGTCTTCGGGCGGGAAGCCGATCTTCTCGGTCAGCAGCTTGTAGGCGCGCGTGCAGATTTCCACCTTGCGGTCATAGCTGTCCGCCTGCCCCGTCTCATCGAAGGCCATGACGACGACGGCAGCGCCGTAGTTGTGCAGCAGCCGTGCCTGGGCGAGGAAATTCTCCTCGCCTTCCTTCAGCGAGATCGAGTTGACGATCGGCTTGCCCTGGACGCGCTTCAGGCCGGATTCGATGATCGAGAACTTCGACGAGTCGATCATCACGGGCACGCGGGCGATATCAGGCTCGGCGGCGATCAGGTTGAGGAACTCGACCATCGCCTTTTCGGAGTCGATCAGGCCCTCGTCCATGTTGATGTCGATCACCTGCGCGCCGTTCTCGACCTGATCGCGGGCGACATCGAGCGCCGCCGTGTAATCGGCGTTGGTGATGAGTTTGCGGAACTTCGCTGAGCCGGTGACGTTGGTGCGTTCGCCGACGTTGACGAAGGGAATGTCCTTGGTCAGCTCGAAGGGTTCGAGGCCCGACAGCGACATGAAGGGGCGATGCTCAGGGATCGGACGCGGCTTGTATTTCGCTACGGTCTCCGCGATCGCCCTGATATGTTCGGGCGTCGAACCGCAGCAGCCGCCGACGATATTGACCAGGCCTTCGCGGGCGAAGCTGTCGATCTGCGCCGCCATCAACTCCGGCGTTTCGTCGTACTGGCCGAACTCGTTCGGCAGGCCGGCATTCGGATAGGCGCAGATGAAGGTGTCGGCGACGCCCGAAAGCTCCTGCAGATGCGGGCGCATCGCATTGGCGCCGAGCGCGCAGTTGAGACCGATCGTAAAGGGATTGGCGTGGCGCACCGAGTTCCAGAAGGCCGACGGCGTCTGGCCGGAGAGCGTGCGGCCGGAAAGGTCGGTGATCGTGCCCGAGATCATCACCGGCAGGCGCACGCCCTTGGCTGTGAAGCGTTCCTCGCAGGCAAAGATCGCAGCCTTGGCGTTCAGCGTGTCGAAAATCGTCTCGATGAGGATGATGTCGGCGCCGCCGTCGATCAACCCGTCGATCTGCTCGGCATAGGCATCGCGCAGATCATCGAAGGTGACGGCGCGAAAACCGGGATTGTTGACGTCGGGCGAAATCGAGGCGGTGCGGTTGGTCGGCCCGATGGCGCCGGCGACGAAGCGGCGGCGGCCGTCTTCGCGCTCGGCGCGGATTGCCGCCCGGCGGACGATCTCCGCACCTTCCTTGTTCAGTGCATAGACCTCGCCTTCCATCTGGTAATCGGCCTGCGCAATGCGGGTCGAGGAGAAGGTGTTAGTCTCGAGGATATCGGCGCCGGCCTTGGCGTATTTGTAATGGATCTCTTCGATCGCGCCCGGCTGGCTCAGGATCAGAAGGTCGTTATTGCCCTTCTGATGGCAGGCGCAGCCGATGAAGCGCGTTCCGCGGAACTGGTCCTCGTCATAGCCCAATCCCTGGATCTGCGTGCCCATGGCGCCGTCGAGAACAAGGATGCGCTCGCTCGCGGCTTTCTTCAAAGCTGCGAAAACTTCACTGCCGTCACGCTTGCCCCCTTCGGGACCAAAGAGATTATCAAACACGGGAGGGCTCCTTGACGTCATAAGACCAGACAGACCAAATCACATAAAGATATCTTTATGTCAATATATGCCTGTCGATTTCGTGCTTTTCAAGCCTGCAGCGCCGCGCGTCTTTTCAAACGCGCAAAGGACGCTCCACACTTTCAATCCTGGCATTGCGCTTTCCGACAATCGGCTCTGATTTTCACGCCGATGCGCTAACCGGATGACAGACTCGCCCGACCTCTATATAGGCGTTTGCGACATAGTGCGCACGAAATCGGAGGAGTATCATGGCACCCGCAACCGGCAACGCCGCACTCGGAAACTGGACGAGCCGCGCCTATCATCGCGGCTGGCTGCTCGCCCAGGCAAACGGCCTCTTCGATTTCTTCCAGCACAATTCCATCAACCCGAAGGGCGGCTTCTACGATCTCGATGATACCGGCAGACCGCTGGATGCCGAGGGTCAGGTTCGCGGTATCCATATCGCGGCGCGCGCCGTGCATTGCTTCTCGATCGGCGCCCTGCTCGGCCGTCCCGGCGCCTCCGATGTCGTCGACCACGGCATAGACTATATCTGGAACCATCATCGCGACCGGAAAAACGGCGGCTATTTCTGGTCGCTCAACAATGCCGGTCCCGTCGATTCCAACAAGCAGGGCTACGGCCATGCTTTCGTTCTGTTGGCCGCCTCCGCCGCCAAGACGATCGGCCATCCGCTGGCCGACGACATGCTCGCCGATATCACCGAGGTCCTGAACACCAGGTTCTGGGAACCCCGCCACGGCGCGATCGCCGAGGAATTCACCGCCGACTGGCAGCCGCTCGACGGCGGCGCCTATCGCGGCCAGAATTCCAACATGCACCTGACCGAGGCGCTGATGGCTGCCTTCGAAGCCACCGGCGGCAGGGATTACCTGACCAAGGCCGAAAGCATCGCCGATCTCGTCATCCGTCGCTCGGCCGGTTCGGTCGACTGGCGCGTCGCCGAACATTTCGACGCCGAATGGAACCTCGACAAGGATTACTATCATCCGAACGAAATGTTCCGCCCGGCCGGCACGACGCCCGGCCACTGGCTGGAATGGGCCCGCCTCATCCTGCAGCTCTGGGCGCTCGGCGGCAAACGCATCGAATGGATCCCGGATGCGGCCAAAGCCCTTTTCGCCCAATCCATGGCGCTCGGCTGGGATAACGACAAGGGCGGTTTCTTCTACACGCTCGATTGGGACGACAAGGCCGCCAAGCGCAACAAGCTCTGGTGGCCGGCCTGCGAAGGTGCTGCCGCTGCCCACTTCCTCAACGAGCACCTGCCGAGCGATTTCCACGAAGAAAGCTATCGCAAGATCTGGAACGTGATCGAACGCGCCTTCATCGACCACAAGAATGGCGGCTGGCACGAGGAACTGACGGAAGATCTCATCCCCTCGCATTCGCTCTTCCCAGGCAAGGGCGATATCTACCACGCCCTTCAGGCCTGCCTCATCCCGCTTTTCCCAGCGACGGGCAGCCTGACGAAGGGCATCACCGAGACTGGAGGCAAGCTCTGAGGCGGTAGCCTCAGAGGGCGTGTCGGTATTTTGCGTTTACAGCTACCTCTCGAACTGGCGCGCTTCTTGTTCCGCTTCATTGAGGTCGGCCCGAACGCGGCTCTGCTCGTCATTGATTCTACGAAGTTCCCGTTCGGAACTCTGAATCTCAAAACTAACGGCATTGTACCGATCGGCCTCGGGATCTTTCTTTCGTTTTTCCCCGAGCTCTTTGAGCCGCTTCTCTTCATCCTCGTAGTCGTCTTCAAGCTGCTCCAATTTTGATTTGAGCGAATACTGACGATAACCGACCTCGTGGCCACGCAGGAACTCAGCTTCTGTCTTAGGCGGACACAGACCGTTGTAACTGTACCCATGCTGTCCTTCCCAGAGACCACTCCACCCCGTGCAATAACGCAGCAGACCTTTCTTGTAGCCCTGATTCCAAAGAGTGAGGTTCGGCACGACCTTCACTCGTTTGCAGGATTTGATATGCCCTTCAAACCGTGCTTGCGGCTGATAACCGTTGAACCCATCAGTGAAACCGATCCCCTTCCAGTCGCCAGCCAGGCATTCCTTTTTGGAGATCGTGTAGCAGGAGGTAAGAAACAGACTGATGCCGACGACGGCAAAGATGGAAAGCAAACGCAGCATAACAAACCCGTCAAATAGAACAAAACGGGAACATTATTACCAGTTGCGTATCCGCCTGTCACTACGCGCGTTCGTGGCGATCTTCCATTTCGGCAGCTTTATTCCGGGTGCGAAGCCACGACGCTGCGAAAGGTATCGTCGAGACCGGCCGTAGGCTCCGGGGCTGGGTCAATACCCCGGCCCAGGCAATGCAACATTCGGGTTCCGCTGGAACCATTCAACGTCCTCGCTGACGCGGTCGAGCTCGTCCTGCACGTCGCGCTGGTCTCGGCGGATCTCGTGCATATCGTCTTCCAGGTCCTCGATCCGCCGGCGCAGTTCCGACCTGTCCCCATCCTTCGCGTCCTTCAGCTTGTCGGAAAGCTCGTCGATCTCAGCCTCCTTGGTGCTGTAGTCGTTCTGCATCGAGTTGAGGCGGTCCTGCAGTCCGTGTTGCTTGCTGCCGAGGTTGAAGCCGCGCAGGAAGCCTGACGCGGTTTCCGGCGGGCAGACATTGGCATAGCCGTTGCCCGACTGGCCACGCGCCAGCCCGCTGAGCGGCGTGCAGTAGCGCACGAGGCCAGCCTGGTATCCCTGAAACCAGATCGTCTGATCGGGCACAATCTTGACCCGCTCGCAGGATTTGGCATGTGCCGCAAAACGCTGTTGCGGCTCATAGCCTGCCGCCCCGTCGCTCTCACCGATCACCCGCCAGTCGGCGGCGATGCACTCCTCCTTGGAAAGCGTGTTGCAGGAAGCGAGGAAAAGACCAAAACCGATGGCGGCGGCAAGCGCGAGGAACAGGCGGATCATGATGTCCCGGGTAGGTTAAGGAGGGCGATGCCGCACCTTAACCGCAGGATAAGCCCGCGTCACCGGAGCGGTGACGCGATTTTGCAGTTTCCATGGCTTTTTTCTGTCAAAATTATGGCTGGCGTAACCGCATCAAAGCGGGGCGAGCCGCAGCGTATCCAGATCCTTCGCCAGCATCAGCGCCAGGGCCTCGACCGCAAGATTGTGGTCGTCACGCTGCGGCAGGCCGGAGACGGTGACCGCGCCAATGCAGCCCGTGCCCTTGACGCTGATCGGGAAGCTGCCGCCATGCGGCGCATAGTCTGCGCCATCGAGCCCGTTGTCCTCGACCGTCTTGCCGTCCTTCTTGAGTTTCAGGCCGGAGGCATAGCTGCTGCGGAAATAGCGCAACACCATGTTGCGCTTGCGGCGGACCCAGTTGACGTTGTCGGGCGTCGCACCCGGAAGCGCCGCATAGAAGACCGGCATCGAGTGCAGGGTTACGTCGATCGCGATGCCGAGGCCGCGCTCGGTGGCGAGTTCCTGCAAAAGCCTGCCGAGCTGCCATGCCGTCGTCAGGTCGAAAGCGTCGAAGCTCAACGCCTTCTCCTGCTCCGCGATCCGACTGAGATCGTCCTCGATTGTCATGGGTAAGCCCTCCTCTGCCGCAATGATCCGCTGCAGACCATTCTCGCCGGAGGCAAAAAAGTAAAGCAAAACTTGAGCCTATCCCGCTTCAGAGCTTCGGCGTCAGCATCTCGAACCTGTCGCGGATGGTGGCGCAGGTATCCCCGCCGAGCCTTGCAATCGCGTCGACCGCGGCCGGATCGACATGCAGCCGTTCCGGATCGACGACGCCGTCGCGATAATGCGCGTAGACGATCTCGCCCATGACGATCTGCCTGGAGCGGCCGAGTTCCAGTGTCACATGCCGCCGGCATTCGAAGGCGGCCGGCGCCTCCGCGATCCAGGGCGAGGCCACCTTCTCGCCCGGCATCGCGGTCAACCCCGCCTCCTTCAGCTCATCGACGCCGCGCGGATATTTGGCGCCGCAGACATGCATCGCCTCGGCGATGGCAAAGGAGACGATGTTGACCGTGAAGACCTCGGTCATGCGGATATTGTGGCCGGTGTCCTTGAACGACATGTCGGCATTGTTTTCGACCCCGATCGCCAGGATCGGCGGATCTGCCGAAAGACAGTTGAAGAAGCTGAAGGGTGCGGCGTTGATCCGGCCATGCTCGTCGACCGTCGTCACCAAGGCGATCGGCCGCGGAATGATCGTGCCGATCATCAGCTTGTAGCGTTCACGCTCGGTCAACTGCTCGAAATCGAAGGAAACGCCCATCGGTTCAGCCGACCTTCAGGGCCGGCGAAAAACCGCTCATCGCCCCGGTGAATGGTTTCGGCAGCGGCGAGGCATAGGAGCCGCGCTTGCTGGTGGAAAGCCCGAGCGATACCAGCGCCTCTGCCTGCTTCACCGCAGCCGCCACACCATCGACGACGGGCACGCCGTAGATCGCCTGCAATTCCCTGGCGAGATCCGTCATCCCGGCGCAGCCGAGCACGATCGCCTCGGCGCCGTCTTCCGCCAGCGCCCGCTCGATCTCGGCCCTGAGTTTGCCGATCGCGCCTGATGCCGCATCCTCCAATTCCAGCACCGGAATGTCGGAGGCGCGCACCTTGGCGCGCTCGCCCATACCGTAGCGGCGCACCAGATTGTCGATCAGCACCCGGGACCGCTCCAGCGTCGTCACCACGGTGAAGCGCTGCGCCAGGAAGCCCGCTGTCACGACTGCGGATTCGCAAAGCCCGAGGATCGGCACATCGGCGAAGCTGCGGGCCGCTTCGAGCCCGGTATCGTCGAAGCAGGCGATAACAGCCGCGTCGTAGCCCGCGCTTTGCCGCTCCTTGAGTTCTGAGAGCAGGCCGGGGATCGCCAGCGCTCCATCATAGTGTCCCTCGATCGAGACGGGGCCCATGCGCGAGGTGGCCGCGATGATCTCCGTGCCTGAAGCAGCCACCGCGCGTGCGGCGGTCGCGGCCTTCTCGGTCATGGAGGCCGTGGTATTCGGATTAACGATGAGGATGCGCATGTCAGTCTGTCTTTGCCTGTCGCCGGCTGAGCATGGTCATGATGCCGAGCGCGATGAGAATGATGGTGAAGGAAAACAGCGTCGTCACCGTGCCGAGTGCATAGAGCACCGGCGTCGTGACGTTGGTCGTCATGCCGTAGATTTCGAGCGGCAGCGTATTGTAGGTGCCAGACGTCATCAGCGTGCGGGCGAATTCGTCGTAGGAGAGCGTGAAGCCGAACAGACCGACGCCGATCAGGCTCGGCGCGATCATCGGCAGCACGACATGGCGGAACGTCTGCCAGGAGGTTGCGCCAAGGTCGCGCGCCGCCTCTTCATAGGCCGGCGAGAAGCGATTGAAGACGGCAAACATGATCAGGACGCCGAAAGGCAGCGTCCAGGTGAGATGCGCGCCGAAGGCCGAGGAATACCAGGCGGGTTTCAACCCGCCCTCCTGGAAAACGACGCCGATGCCGAGCGAGACGATGATCGACGGCACCACGAGGCTTGCGACGGTGGCGTAGAACAGGACGGTCGATCCGCGGAAGCGGCGGCGGAAGGCAAGCCCTGCGAGCAGCGACACGACGACGGTCACCACCATCACCATCAGCCCGAGCGAGAAGGAGCGCCGGAAGGAGGCGCCGAAATCGCCGACCGCCTGCTTCTCGAACAGGTTGAAGAACCAGTGCGTGGACACGCCGTTCATCGGGAAGGTCAGGCCGCCGTCCGGCCCCTGGAAGGAGAGGATCAGGATTGCCGAGAGCGGGCCGTAGAGGAACAGCACGAAGACGATGAAGAAGATCGCCAGAAGATAGAATTCCAGGCCGCGTTTTTCGTGGCTCATCTCAAAGCTCCTTGCGGATGTCGACGACGCGCAGGATGGCGGCGACCATCAGAAGCACGACGGCGAGCAGCACCACGGCGTTTGCGGCGGCGGCCGGATATTGCAGCAGCGACATCTGGTTCTTCATCGTCAGCGCCACCGAGGCGCTCTGTCCGCCGGACATCACCTGGACCGTCGAAAAGTCGGCCATGACAAGCGTCACGACAAAGATCGTGCCGATCGCCATGCCGGGTTTGGCGAGCGGAATGACGACATTCCACAGCACCTGCCAACCGGAGGCGCCCGCGTCGCGCGCCGCCTCGAACAGCGACCGGTCGATGCGCATCAGCGTATTGAAGATCGGCGTTACCATGAACAGCGTGTAGAGGTGCACCATGGCGAGCACGACGGCGAAGTCGGAATAGAGCAGCCATTCGATCGGCTGCGGAATGATACCCATCTGGATCAGCGTCGAATTGACGAGGCCGTTACGCCCGAGCACCGGGATCCACGAGATCATGCGGATGATGTTCGAGGTCATGAACGGCACGGTGCAGACGAGAAAGAGGATCATCTGCGTCGAGGTTCTGCGGATATGGAAGGCCAGGAAATAGGCGACCCAGAAACCGATGACGAGCGTCAACGACCAGACGATGGCGGTGAATTTCAGCGTGTTGACATAGGTCTTCCACGTCACCCACGAACCGAGCGTATCGGTGTAGTTCATGGTGAGGAAATCGGGATAGAGACCGGCGAAATCGTAATCCCAGAAGCTGACGACCGCGATCATGGCGATGGGCAGCAGGAAGAAGAAGCCGAGAATGGCAATCAGCGGCGTCGCCTGGAGATAGGAGATCGCGGATGGGGAAAGCCTCAGTCCACGCCCGCCGCGCGCGCTCTGGCCGTTCTCCTCCGTTTCCGCTGCGATGGTCGCCATCCCTTGCCCTTTCGGAATCTGGTCATTCATCCTGTCGGTAAAGGGAGGGCTCAAAAAAGACCCCTCCCCAACCCTCCCCACAAGGGGGAGGGAGTTTCTCTGCCGCGCCCTCACCGAACTCCCTCCCCCTTGTGGGGAGGGTTGGGGAGAGGAAAACGACGATCGCCTTAGGCCGCGATGAATTCGTTCCAGCGGCGGACCATGTAGCGGTCCTCGTCCATGACGGAGTTCCAGCAGGCGACCGCGCCCATGCGGGCTTCGAAGGAACCGCCGTCGCGGACGGCGCCGGCCTTCTCCATGACCTTGCCTTCGGGAGACAGAATATCGCCGGTCGCAGCCTTGCCCTCGATCCAGTAGCCCCATTCGTCTGCCGTCATGAAGTTCTTGGCGGTCTCCATGCAGGCGGAATAGTAGCCCTGGCGGTTGAGGTAGCCGCCGACCCAGCCTGACGTGTACCAGTTGATGTATTCATAGGCCGCATCGAGCTCGGCGCCCTTGAGATGCGAGGCAAGGCCGAGGCCGCCGCCCCATGCGCGGTAGCCTTCCTTGAGAGGCTGGAAGGTGCAGGCGATGCCCTTCGAGCGGACGGCGGCAACGGCCGGCGACCACATCGACTGGATGACGACTTCGCCCGAAGCCATCAGGTTGACGCTTTCGTCGAAGCTCTTCCAGAAGGCGCGGAACTGGCCGTCGCCCTTGGTCTTGATCAGGAAGTCGATCGTCTTGTCGATTTCGTCCTTCGTCATGTTGCCCTTGTCGGCATATTTGATCTTGCCGGCGGCTTCCATGATCATCGCCGCATCCATGATGCCGATCGACGGGATGTTGAGGATCGCGGTCTTGCCCTTGAAGGCCGGATCGAGAATATCGGCCCAGCTGGTGATCGGACGGCCGGTCAGGTCGGGGCGGATGCCGAGCGTGTCGGCATTGTAGATCGTGGGAACCATCGTCATCCACTGCGTCGGTTCCTTGGCGAATTTCTTGGAACCCTGCGCTTCGACGAAGCCGACCGTGTGCGGCGCCGTGCCCTGGGCAATCACGCTATCCGGCTTCAGCTTGCCGTTGATGAACAGCGGCACGATCTTGTCGTAGTATTTCAGCTTCTTGACGTCCATCGGCTGCAGGGCGCCTGTAGGAAACACCTTCTTGGCGATCCAGTATTCGATGTCGGCAATGTCATAGCTGTCGGGCTGGGTGACGGCGCGCTGGGCGGCCGCGTCGGAATCGGTCGCCGTCATCTCAAGCGTGATGCCGAGATCGGCCTTGCACTTCTCGGCAATGGCATTGATGTTCGAAACGCCGGTGCCGAACTGGCGAAGCGTGATGTTCGTCTTCGCCCAGATGGTGGGAAAGCCGGTGATCGCACCGGAGCCGGCGATGGCGCCGACGGCGGCAGCACCCGTCTTCAGCAGCGTGCGGCGGGAAAGACCCTTCTCCGCCTTGGTCGATGTCGTTTCAGTCGTCATGTCAGTTCCCCTTTTCTTGAAGGTTCATGGTTCTTGATGGTTATGGTTTATGCGGAGGCACGGCCGAGCAGCACCGCATCGTCGAGCGCCCAACTGAGCGCAACGGTATCGCCGACCGAAACCGGCCGGTCGAAATAATCGCCGTCGTCTGATATGACGGTGAAGTCGTCGCTGCCGGCGCCGAGAACGGTGATTTTCACCGACGAGCCGCGATATTCGATGTTGGAGACGATGCCGTTGAAGCCGAGCGTCCATTCGGTCGCCACCTGCAGGCGGACGCGGTCGGTGCGGATGCCGATATCGACGGGCTCGCCGACCTCCCTGCCCGTTCCGCGCACGGAAAAGCTCTGGCCCTCCGGCACGGTCATGACGATCACGCCGTTCTCGCTCGATGTCACCCGGCCGGAGAGCACGTTGTGGTCGCCCATGAAGCGGGCGACGAAGGCTGTTGCCGGCCGCTCGAAAACCTCGCGGGGTGCAGCCGCCTGCTCGATCCGGCCGTCGTTCATGATGACCATGACATCGGCGAGCGCCATCGCCTCTTCCTGGCTGTGGGTGACGTGGACGAAGGTGATGCCGAGCGACTTCTGAAGCTTCTTCAGTTCGGCGCGCATGCGGATCTTCAGGAACGGATCGAGCGCCGACAGCGGCTCGTCGAGCAGCAGCGCTTCCGGATCGGTGATCAGCGCGCGCGCCAGCGCCACGCGCTGCTGCTGGCCGCCGGAAAGCTGCGCCGGACGCCGGTTGGCATAAGACTCCATCTGCATCAGCTTCAGCATTTCGAGCGCTTTTGCGCGGCGCTCCGCCTTGTCGACGCCCTTCATCTTGAGGCTGAAGGCGACGTTGTCGATCAGGTCGAGATGAGGAAACAGCGCATAGGACTGGAACATCATCGCCGTGCCGCGCCTGGCCGGCGGAAAATCGGTGACGACGACGTTGCCGAGCCGGATATCGCCCGAAGAAATGCTCTCATGGCCGGCGATCATGCGCAGCGTCGAGGTCTTGCCGCAGCCCGACGGCCCGAGGAAGCAGCAATAGGAGCCGGCCGGAATCTTCAGGCTGATCGCATGGACCGCCGTTGTCGCCCCATACACCTTCGAAACGGATACTATATCGATCTCTGCCGCTTTCGACATCATGCCTTCCCCTGTTCGGAAAAGACGATGCATCCGCCGTGCCAGATTGTGTTGCGTCCTCTTAAACCCTTATGGAGCAAGGATTCCAGCACCAGCCGGCACACAAGAGCAATTTATAGGCAGACCTGCATATGCACATGAATTAGGCTTTCGTCCTCAATTCGTGCAAAAAATCGTATACAATTTAACCGTCATTTCGAACGCAAATTCGTTTAACTTTTGCCGCGAAGCCGGATATGGTTTGCACGTTCACCAGGAAACGATTTCATGAAATCCGCCGCCAAGGCACTGTCCGAAGATACCTCCGAAACCGGTGCACAACAGATCCGCGACGCTATTCGCGATGCGATCGTCGAGCGCAGGCTTTCGCCCGGCACCAAACTGTCGGAAAGCGATGTCGGCAATCTCTTCAACGTCAGCCGCACGCTTGCCCGCGCCGCCCTGCAGGCGCTCTCCTATGAAGGGCTCGTCAGCGTCGAGAAAAACCGCGGCGCCTTCGTCGCCTATCCCTCGCCGGATGAAGCCCGCCAGATCTTTGCCGCCCGCCGCCTGGTCGAGCCGGGCATTTTGCGCGAGGCGGCGGCTCGGATCACGCCCATCGATATCAAGCGTATGAAAGAGCTTCTGCTGGAGGAAGGCCGCCTGATGAGCGAGCGTGGCCAGACGGCGCGCCGCGCCGAGATCAAGGCATCGGGCGATTTCCATCTGATGCTGGCGGAAGTCTCCGGCAATGCGATCATGCAGCGCTTCATGGAGGAACTCGTCGCCCGCTCCTCGCTTGTCATCGCGCTCTACGGCCAATCAACCGCATCGAGCTGCGGCCATTCGGAACATGGCGACATCATCTCGGCGATCGAAACCAAGGATCTCGACCGCGCCTGCCAGCTGATGCTGCACCACATCGCCCATATCGAGGCCGATCTCGACCTGCGCGAACGCAAAAGCCTTGGATTGAAAGAGGCCTTCGAACTCTGAAAAGGCGCGGACAGTTGCACGTCCGCACTCGAAATTTCAAACAGTTACCAGGGCGTCGTCTTCGGCAGGTCATCGAGAGCCTTGAAGATTTCCTCCATGGTGCGAGGCTCGCTGGAGCGCAGCTTGACGGTTCCGTCGCGCCCGATCAGGATCAGCCCGAACTCGCCGGACGGCGGTCCCTGTAGCCGCTCTCTAATATCATCGGCATCGAGCTCCCAGTCATCGTCGAACAGCGCAAAGGCGCCGCCGCCGGCGATGGTGAATACCTCGATGTCTTCCTCGATGAGGCGCATTTGTGCCTTGCGCAGCCATTCGTCCTGGATGAGGGGGCGGTCGTCCTGCGCATCGGCAAAGATGATCAGCACGCGCTTGTTGTCGCGAAACTGCTCGAGCGATCGCGGGAGAGCCGGCTCGCGCCGGGGCGTGCCGATAATTTCATGAACGATGGATTTCAGCATGTGCTCATTCCCAGGCCATTTCTTGATGCGGCCGTGCTGCCGGATTAACGGCTGGGAATGAGCGAGGTTCCGCCAGGAAGCGGAAAAGGATCGCAGCCGTGGCCGCGATCCCTAAGTCTGTCAGTCACGGCTTTGATCTTCAGCCGCGTGGGCCGAAACGGCAACGAGATCCGCGGTGCCGTTGGCAAGAAGGCGCTTGCGCACCAGAACGCGCATGACGCGCGCAGCCGTCGAAAAGGTCATCTGGTCGAGCGGGCCTTCGCCCTCCCACGGCTTGGTCAGCCGTTCGGTGACGGCGCCGACGATGTTCATCGGCACGATGTCGGTGCATTCGCGCATGGCTTCGAAAACGAAGCTGATGGGCATGACCCGTCCTTCGTGAGTCACGATCGGCTCGGTCAATTCGCTATCCCATTCCTCAAAAGCATAAAGCGCTTCGCGAAACAGCTGCTGGAGGGTAAACGGCGCGTGGCCGTCATGAAGTGGCGGCAGGGCATTCATCATGTCTGTCTCCTCTTGATGGATTGAAGCCAAAGTCCTCCGGTATCGGTCGCATCGACGCGGGAACGGCGAACATTTTGCCCCCTGCGAACCGAATAACACTATTGATTCTATAGAGTAACGCGCTGGGGATAAAGCCATTTATCCCCCGTCGCGGAAGCGAATTTCCTAACGCTATGATTTAGCTTCATTTTTTAGTTGAAATTTTCTCGCTGAGCGCCATCGTTAAAATTCTATGCCACCAGCGCGAAATCGCTCGGGAATGGCACGGCGCAGCCAAAAAACCCTGAAAATTCACGGAACTTTTATCGCTGTAATCTGTTTTGTTCTCACAACTCGCCAAACCGACTGGATCACCAACCATGACGCAAATCCGCGAACCGGAGCGCCGAAGCAAAATCCTGCGCGGCCGCCCCTATAGCCTTGATGAATTCGCCTCCAAATATGGACTGCGCAGCGAGCAGGCAGAAAGCCTGTTCACCCGTTTCGGGCCCTCCTCGATCGAGCTCGACCTGTTGATGGCAGCCAAGCGCCGTCAGCCGGTTCTGCCAGACAGAATTGCCGAATAACTTTCTTTCACCAATGGAATGGAACGGATAGATGAGCGACAGACGCCACGAATGGATCAGCAAAAGAGCCTACGCGATTTGGGAAGAACAGGGCCGTCCCTACGGCCGTGATGACGAACACTGGCGCCAGGCGGTTGCTGAACGCAACGCTCTGGAACGCACGAAGGCCTCTGCCGATGGCCGCGAGGTGCTGGTGAAGTTTCGCCCGAAACAGCCGCGGCCCGAAATGCCGCGACAAGACTGGGTCAATCCTTCGACAAAGGTCGGCTGACCTTTACCCCGCTTCCCGCTCAGTCGATGCTGAGCCGGAAGCGAGCCTGAAAATCTCCCCGCCACCACATCGGGAAATTGGTTCCCCATTTATTGTTGTGCAGATTGAAGCGGATGCCGGCGTCAAAATCCGGCCGCGTCCGGCAGAACGTCATGAAATCCCAACTCTGAGGCGCAACGAGCGGCGCATCGAAGGTTTCGATCGTGAGCCGATCTCCGTCAAGATCACCACGCGCGGCGCTCACCGCCTGCAATTGTGCCCCGCCGCCCGGCGCCATGTTTTGCGGTTGATGCCAGAGGCCCATCTTGAGGAAACTCCAGTCGGTAGCGCCTTCGGGCGTGAATGAGAGGAAGCTTGCCTCCGGCATGCGATTGGCCGGCTTGTCGCGCAATGTCAGGCGAAGTTCGAGCCGGTCGCCCGCAGCGGTGAAATGCAGCATCACATGCGCCGGCGCGCCATACGCCTGCACCGCCTCATCAGGCATCGCCAGAAGCACGCCCGCCCCTTGTGTCGCCTCCAGCACCGGCGGAAAGACCTTGGAAAGGGCAGCACCCGAGCGGGCGAGCCCCGGCTTGTCGTGGTCGAGCACCGCCCATTCCTCGCGATGGGTCAGATAGGTCTGCATGTGCCGCTCGACGTCGCCGGCATCGTAGCTTTCGTATCGATAGGCGATCAGCGAACCGTTGCGGCCGGCAATCCTCCTGCCGGAGGGCGCGACGATCTCGGCGACATCCCCGCTTGCAGCATCAAGCGCAATCGACCAGCCGCCGGCCCTGAGGATAAGATCTCGCCCGCCGCCTTCGACCACGGCGGGTGCGGCGCATTCGGCAAGCGCGGCTTGGGCGGCGTTCCGGTCGGTCTCGTCCAGTTCCGAAACCGCCTGGTCGAGATAGGCCCGCTGCTCGTCCCATGAGGCTTCGGTATAGGCGAAGCGATAATCGGTCCGGCGCGCGGCTTCGAAGTCGGCCCGCGACCAGGCCTTTTCGTCGCGCAGATAGGATTTGATATCGACGCCGCATGTATGCTCGGCCACCATCGCCAGCCCGCGCCCGAAGGCAAGGCGCCGCTCGTCGAGACCATCCGCCGCGAAGCTGTCGTAGAGCCGCTGCAGCGCCAGGAACCGCGCCGTCTTGACGGGATCGCTGGCCGAGCCATGGATCCAGCTGTCGCCGAGTTCGAGCTCGACGATGGGAAAGCGCTCGCGCGCGTTCCAGAGGATGGCGCCGTAATCATCGAGCGTCGCGGCACGAATGACTGCGTCCGGCTCGCGGGCGCGTAGTTCCCGATAGGCTTCGGCCGTCTGCGGCACGCTCTGCGGGCCGATATTGTCGTTGGTATGGGCAAAGCTCAGCCCGTCCGCAAAGCCGTCCGGGAAACAGGTCTCGCCATAGGAGCGCTGGTACATGACAACAACCTCCTCGCCATCAGGCGCCCGCCAGCGGAAGATGTCGGGCACATCGGGCGGCGGCGAGGCCGTGTTGACGCCGATATGCAGGAAGCGGATGCCGGCCTCCGCCAGCAGCGGCACCATGCCGAGCGTATGGCCGGGCACATCGGTCATCTTGGCGGCGATCGTCGTCTTGCCGAAGCGGCGGTCGAGCTCCTGCGCATAGGAAAGCCCGGCCCGGAAGAGATCAGGCGACATCAGCTCCGTATGCATCGTGAACGGCAGGCCGTGCCAGCGGATCAGCCCGCGCTCGATCGCCTGCTCCAGTGCCGCGACGTCTCCCGCGGAGCGCGAATTCAGATGGTCCCAAATCAGCCAGGCGCCCGTCGTCCAGATGAATTTCGGCACCTCGGGATTTTCGGCATGGAAATGTTTGGCCGTCTCGATCGCCTGCGGGATGAAGCGCTCGTGATATTGCCGGCGGACTTTCTCGGCATGGTCGGTAAAACCGATATCGAGATGGGTCTTGAAGATGAGATGCACGCGCTTTTCAGTCATTTCAATTCCGTTGTGCTCACAGCCCCCAGGCATCCCGAATCATTCGTGCCGGCGGCGGCAGACATGGGAAACAGCTCCTGAACGCCGTATGTTATTCCGCCAACATGCACCGCCGCGACACAGTGTAACCGTTTACACAGGCACCATTGCGCCTGTCGGAAACGCTTCGTCAAGCATAACGGCGCAAATCGATGGAGGAATGTCGAATCTCATTGACCTCCTTGGAATGCCGCCGTTCGGTGCTCCAAGCAGATCGGGTACGGGAGTAAGATGAAAACGTATTCACCCGTGGCAAGGCCTCGCTGGTCGCGACGCGGGTGCCGGTTTCGATGTCCGGCCAAGCCTGTGGAAATGGGGGGGAGAAGCCGGAGCCCGCTCGCAGCGCCTTTTCAGAAGGCGTTGCTTTCCTCGCAGAGCGCTTTATGGACTGCAGTCCAGAACAGCGCCAGCGGGGTGTCGCCGTTGCGTTCGGCAACGAGCGCGCGGATCAGCGCTTCGGAACCAGCCATGTCCTGCCAGCTGGATTTCAGGCCTTTGGCCGCCTGCTGGCATTCGACAATCTCGAATGGTCTCTTGCTGTCCATATGAGGTCTCCTCATGAAGGCGCTAACAGATGGGGCCGAAATAGTCATTCCCCGCATATGTGGGGATGCCTTGTATTTGTTACGAAAGTCACGTTAGGTTTGAGGAATTGGGGCGGTAGGAAATGAGCGAGAATACCTATAGCGAAAAGTTCGAGTCCGCTTTCGAACAGATCAAGGGCGCGGCCAATGTGGATGCCGCCATCCGCATTCTGCAGGCCGAATATGAGCTCGATTTCGTGACCTACCATCTCGCCCAGACGATCGCGAGCAAGATCGATTCCCCCTTCGTGCGCACGACCTACCCGGATGCCTGGGTCTCGCGCTACCTCCTCAACAGCTATGTGAAGGTCGATCCGATCGTCAAGCAGGGCTTCGAACGCCAGCTGCCTTTCGACTGGAGCGAGGTCGAGCCGACGCCGGAGGCCTATGCCATGCTGGTCGACGCCCAGAAGCACGGCATCGGCGGCAACGGCTATTCCATTCCCGTCGCCGACAAGGCGCAGCGCCGCGCCCTGCTGTCGGTCAATGCCCGCATTCCGCAGGAGGAATGGGTCGAGCTGGTCCGCCGCTACCGCAACGAATGGATCGAGATCGCCCATCTGATCCATCGGAAAGCTGTCTATGAGCTCTACGGCGAGAACGATCCCGTGCCGGCGCTCTCGCCGCGCGAGATCGAATGCCTGCACTGGACGGCTCTCGGCAAGGATTACAAGGACATCTCGGTCATTTTGGGCATATCGGAGCACACCACGCGCGATTACCTGAAGACCGCCCGCTTCAAGCTCGGCTGCGCCACGATTTCGGCCGCCGCCTCGCGGGCCGTGCAATTACGCATCATCAATCCCTAGCATCGACCCAAAATCGGTTTTCGGAAAGCACGATGCCTCGATGAAAAGAGCCGGAGCGTTGCGGTCCTTGCCGCACCGCGGTTGCACGTGTCCTGACCCGTTTCATCATACTTTTGGGCTAATCCCCCCATCTGGGGGGGCCTATCTGAGGGAATTTCCGATCCGGCCCGCCTGAACCATTCTGCTTTCCACGGACTTGCAAACGCTGGAGGGCAAAATGTTCGCTATCATTCAGGCACATGAGTATCAGAAATACGCCGCCGTACTCGACCAGATGTTTCGCCTGCGCAAGAAGGTCTTTGCCGATACGCTCGGCTGGGACGTTCCTGTCATCGGCCCCTACGAGCGCGACAGCTACGATTCTCTTTCCCCTGCCTATCTCGTCTGGTGCAACGACAGCCGCACCCGTCTCTATGGCGGCATGCGCTTGATGCCGACGACCGGCCCGACTCTTCTCTACGACGTCTTTCGTGAGACGTTCCCCGCCGCTGCCGATCTCATCGCCCCCGGCATCTGGGAAGGCACGCGCATGTGCATCGACGAAGAGGCGATCGCCAGGGATTTCCCGAATATCGACGCCGGCCGCGCCTTCTCGATGATGCTGCTCGCCCTTTGTGAATGCGCGCTCGATCACGGCATTCACACAATGATTTCCAACTACGAACCCTATCTCAAGCGCGTCTACAAGCGCGCAGGCGCCGAAGTGGAAGAACTCGGCCGCGCAGACGGCTATGGCAAGTACCCCGTCTGCTGTGGCGCCTTCGAAGTGTCGGACCGCGTGCTGCGCAAGATGCGCGCCGCCCTCGGCCTGACCCTCCCCCTTTATGTCAGGCACGTGCCGGCCCGCTCGGTCGTGACCCAATTCCTGGAGATGGCAGCATGAACCGCCTCGCTGAAAACACCACTATGCAGAAAGATATCAGCGCGCTGGAGCGCCACGTGCTCGCATCCCGCGACATCGCAACGCAGATAGGGGATCCCTTCCTCTCCTATCTCCTCTCGATGGCCCTGTTCACGATCTACGAGAAGAAGGCCCATTACGAAAACGAGGCGCTGAAGAGCAGCTTCAGCTGAGGCTCCCTCCGCCACATCTGAAGACGAGCATGCTCCCGGCGCCCCCGCGCGCAGCCCGAATACCCGCAACAGGTTTTCGGGCTGCGCGCCGCGTCACGTCATCAGCGAATCGATCGCCGAAATCAGCGCGTCGTGCATATAGGGCTTCGGCAGGAAGGCGGCATTGGCCGGCAGCGCCATCGGATCGAGTTGCACCAAGCCCGAGGTGATGATGATGCCGATGTTCGGCCGCATCGCCCTCACCCGCTTGGCAAGCTGGATACCGTCCATCGAACCGGCCATGTTGACGTCGGTGAAGAGGATATCGACATCCTGCCTCCCCTTCAGCACCACCAGCGCCTCATCGGCATTCGCCGCCTCCAGCGCCACATGGCCGACGTCCTCAAGCGCATCGAGGACATTGAACCGGATCACCGGCTCGTCCTCCACGATGAGCACCACGGCACTGTTCAAAGCCACCATCTCAGATCGTCCTTTTCATGCGGTATGCGATTCGCATAAGTGCGGCCCGCGCGAGAAGGTTCCAGTGCTTCCGCCCATGAAACATGCATCGTCCACAGATGCTTGCGCTCTCCGCTTGTGGCTCCCAGCAATTTGCGTTAGAGCGAACCCATGCTGCGGGAACCATTGCCCCGGCATCCCGGCGCCGGCCTCCGGCGCCCAAGGGCCTGTAGCTCAATGGTTAGAGCCGGCGGCTCATAACCGCTTGGTTGGGGGTTCGAGTCCCTCCGGGCCCACCATCTTTTCCTGGGGTTTTCTTCTGCCCGGCCGTTTCGCCGGCGTTTCTGGGCGGCGGATCGAAATCTTTGCTGGTACCGCCCGCCGTCTTTAGTTATAGCCAATTGCAGCGGGAAATCAACGGGTTAGAGCATCACTATTTGGGCGTAGGAGTGGCGTATCGGACTTGATCCGCCGTCCAGCGGGCTTTTAAGTGGCGAGTTGCCGGTTCGAGCCGCTCCGGAATCCAGGCGATCACAGGGTCTCCAGAAAATCCACGGCGACGACGGGGAAAATTGGGCGACGGTCTGGGCGACAATATCGCCCTTTCGCAATCGCCGCTGCCAGCCGGCAGATAAAATTATTCGCGGAAGAAGCTGTGGGGTAGACATATACTCCAACGGCGGTCGCGCTCATTGCCGAAGATGATACACCCGGTCGACGAAAAACGCCACATCGCCATGGTAGCGTTATGGCGACACCCCGTGTCTGTATATCCTCGTTTCCAGTGAACGCGGAACAATTCGCGACGTCGTCTATCCCTACTCCACGCTCGACAAGTTGGTTTCAAGGAAGGCGGAGCCTAAGGAAACTGGAGAGCAGTTTTCCCTTGCTAAACCACTCGGGACTTAAATCCGACGGCGGCGATCCTTGCTTACAACCATCTTCGAAGCAGAATATCCCATTAGGAACAATTGCAAGGGCCTACGAGTTAATGGTTCAGTCGGGCGTAAGCGTAATCGGAGCGCGGCGCTCTCCCCATCCCTCGGGTATCCGAGGTTGCTTCCAGCCTTCGAGCTGTGACGCGGGTTCGAATCCCTGCCCCGACAACCAAATTTGATATAATCGAACAAAGCCCGGCGATTTCGCATCGGGCTTTGTTCCCTGAAAGGGGCGACGATCTTCAGTCAATTGTGTAAACGGCGGCATTGTCCTGGCGCTCGCAAGCCCTTGTACGAGGCGTGTCGCAGCTTTCCATCATGGGTCTTGGCGCGGTAGTCAGCTTCGCCGTCGATGCATTTGCCATTGGCTGGCCTTCTTGATCTCCGCCACGTCGTCGGGGAGGACATACATGCCGGCTTCGTGCGCCGCGTCGACGAAGGCCGCCCCCCGGAACAAGGATTTCTTAAACGGGTTTTCCTAGCAGGGACTCGGTGAGTTCGAGGTGAGCTGACCGGGTTTCCGGTAGAGGCACGCTCATGGTCGAGGACAGAAATATCATCCGAAAGCGCAAATGGCTTGCCACGGTGCGGGGTATTGTCACGCACAGCGCCGGCGGCCCTGAAGTAGAGCATGCTCCATGTGATATGCTGCTTGGCAACGCCATTCTTCGTGTCGCCAGCTTGGATCAGTCTGTTTGCAGCACCGCGGCTGCGACAGTCACACTGGACGGGATTGAGCTTGATTGCGAAGATTGCAGGCGGCTCGCCCTGAAATACGGAGACAGTCTCGGAGTTCGCGAGTAACGACCTCTCGCAGTGTTCGTCTCGATTGGTGCTGGGCTTTCCAGTCCACCTCTTGCACAAGTGCGACGACTCAACTGTGCTCGAAGATTAGACAAGCTGCCTCGCACGCCTTACAGTTGAATCATGCAGCGAATCGGCACTCAACTCATCCTCAGCGCGCATGATCTGATCGGGCATCTGAGCTGTCACCATTTGACGGCGCTCGATCTCCAGGTTGCGGAAGGAGCTTTGGCCAAGCCAGTCCTTTGGGACCCGCTGCTCCAGGTCCTGAGGGAGCGTGGGCTGAAGCATGAAAAGGGATTCATCGATAATCTGAAAACCCAAGGCTTCGATGCTACCGTCATAGACGGCATTGACGTGAACGATGACAGCGTCGGCGCGACCATGGACGCGATGCGTTCAGGGCAGCAGATCGTGGTGCAGGCGGCGCTTCGCGACGGCCGATGGATCGGGAGGGCGGACGTTCTGCGAAGGGTGGAACGAAGCAGTGACTTGGGTCCATGGTCGTACGAGATCATCGATACGAAGCTCTCCCGAGAGACCAAAGGCGGTACGGTGCTGCAGCTAAGCCTCTACGCCGAACTTCTCCATACTATGCAGGGTATTGCGCCGGAGTTTGTGCATGTCGTTGTGCCCTGGTCCAACTTCGAGCCGCAAACCTTCCGCGTCTCTGACTTTGCCGCTTTTTTCAGGAAAGTGCGGAGGGCCACCGAAGAGGCTACGGCTGCCGGACGGGGCGATCATTACCCGGAGCCGACGGAACATTGCGACATTTGCAGATGGGCAGAGCAGTGCGATGCCCGGAGACGCGACGACGACCATCTGTGCCTTGTCGCCAATATATCGAAAACCCAGATTGCGGAATTGCGGGCGCACTCTGTTACGACGACAAAGGCGTTCGCGGACCTCCCCTCGCCGATGCCGTGGAAGCCTGAACGCGGCTCTCCTGCGAGCTTCGAAAAAGCGAGAGCCCAGGCCTACATCCAGGTGTGCGCCCGGGAGGCTGGCGAGCGGCAATTCGAAATGCTCGAAGTGATACCGGCCACCGGGCTCTGCCGGCTGCCCGAACCATCGCCCGGCGACATCTTCTTCGATATCGAAGGCGATCCCTTCATCGGCGAGCACGGGCTCGAGTACCTATTCGGATATCACTATCGTGACGAGGCGGGCAATTTGGTTCGCATTGCCGATTGGGCGTTTGACCGAAACTCCGAGAAGGTTGTTTTCGAGCGGTTCATGGGCTTCGTCACGGAACGCCGCACACAATTCCCGGACCTCCACATCTATCACTATGCTCCATATGAGCCGGCCACATTGAAGCGGCTCATGGGGCGCTATGCCACGCGCGAAAGTGAGGTAGACAATCTCCTGCGCGGCAACGTTCTCGTCGATCTATACAGCGTCGTTCGCAATGCCATTCGGGCAAGCGTCGAGAGCTACTCGATCAAGAAGTTGGAGCCGTTTTACGGATTCGAGCGCTCGACACCGTTGAGAGATGCGAACGTCGCGCTCTCCGCACTTCAGGTGGCTTTGGAACTCGACGACGGCCGCTCGATATCTGACGACACAAAAACGGTGGTTGCCGCCTACAACGACGACGACTGCCGATCAACAGAAGCATTGCGGGGCTGGCTCGAACGGCTCCGCACCGATGCCATCGCTTCAGGCACCGTCATCGACCGCCCCTCCCCCGAGAACGAAGAACCAAGCGAAAGCGTCTCAGAGCGCGACGCGCTCGTCGCGGAACTTATCGAGCGGCTGACACGGGATGTGCCGGTCGACGCCGCGGAAAGAACACCCGCCGAGCACGGGAGGTGGATTCTCGCCCACAGCCTCGGCTGGCACCGCCGGGAGGCGAAGGCAGGCTGGTGGGAGTACTTCCGACTTTGCGACCTGACCGCGGAGGAACTGCTGGACGAAAAGGCGGCATTGGGCGGGCTGCGGTTCGTAGGCACGGTCGAGCGGACAAAGGGCGGTATCCCGACCGACCGCTATGAATTCGATATGCAGGATACGGAAATCCGTGAGGAGGACGAGCTTCGCGCCGCCGGCGGAGAGGCCTTTGGCAAAGTGGTGGCGACTTCGCAGGATGCTCGAACGCTTGATGTCAGGAAGAGCAAGAAGTCCGCTGATCTCCATCCTGACGGGGTCTTTGCTCACACGCTCATCCGCACCCCCGAGCAAGAAAACTCGCTCTTGCGGCTCGGCGAGTATGTTGCCGACCATGGCATAGAGGGAATCGGACCTAATCAAGCTGCCCGCGATCTGCTTCTGCGCCAACCGCCTCGGGTCGCAGAGCCGCTACATAGGGATGGGGAAGACACCCTGGCCTGCGCGGTCCGCATCGCGCCACAGCTTCAGGGTGGCGTGCTTCCAATCCAGGGGCCACCGGGGACCGGGAAGTCATTCACTGCCGCGCATATGATCTTCACTCTGCTGAAACTGGGTAAGCGGGTCGGAATCACGGCCAACAGCCACAAGGTCATCCGCCACCTGATCGACAAAACGATCGAGGTCGCCAAGGAAGAAGGCACCAAGGTGCAAGCGGGCCAGAAACTCTCTTCGAAGGTGGAGGACACTGACGACGTCCGGTTCTACGTGGACAATGGGACGGCGGTAATGGCGATCGGGTCCGGCGATGTGAAGTTGATGGGCGGAACTTCCTTCTTTTGGGCTCGCGAGGACGCCGCAGGCAGCGTTGACGTGCTGTTCGTGGACGAAGCCGCGCAGATGGCCCTAGCGAACGTACTGGCGGTCTCGCAAGCAGGATCGACACTCGTTCTCCTTGGCGATCCTCAACAATTGGAGCAACCAACGCAAGGCTCCCATCCTGATGGCACGGGAGTATCCGCACTTGACCATCTTCTGCGGGGACAGAAGACCATCGCACCTGAGCAGGGTCTTTTCCTCGAGAAGACTTGGCGGCTCCACCCCGACATCACGGCCTTCAACTCCGAACTGTTCTACGAAGGCAAACTCGACTCCGAGAAGGCCTGCAACGTCCAGGGGACAGCTTCGGCAGGCCCGTTCAAGGGCACTGGCTTGCGCTATGTCCCCGTTCGCCATTCCGGCAATCAGTCGCGTTCCATCGAAGAAGCAGACGCCGTTGCTCAGATCGTCGAAACAATGCTGGGTTCACAAATGCATTGGACCGACCGCAAGGGTGTAACCAGACCTCTGGCGCTCGGAGACATCATCATCATCGCACCCTACAACGCCCACGTGTTCGAGATTCAGAAACGCATTCCCGGCGCGCACGTCGGGACGGTCGACAAGTTTCAGGGTCAAGAAGCCCCGATCGCGATCTACTCGACGGCCACGTCCAGCTACGCAGACGCACCTCGGGGAATGGAATTTCTCTACAGTTCAAACCGATTGAACGTGGCCATCAGCCGGGCAAAATGCATGGCCATCCTCATCGCGTCGCCAGAGCTGTTCGAGGTAGAGTGCAAAACGCCTCGCCAAATGCAGCTCGCAAATGCCTTCTGTAGGTACCTCGAGATGGCTGAGGTCGTGGAGATTTAGAGATTGGCGAATGGTTTCTATTGGTGGGTAGATGGGCCTACCGCCTCTCTCTTGTGGCGATGTGCTCTGGTCCAAAAATCCCGCGCGCTGGGCCTACATAGACGCAATGCACGCGGAGCTATTCTATCAGTGCAATCACGGCAATCCCGGCGTCCTCCGCGGCGCGAATGAGTGCCTCAACTGCGACCGTGGCCGGGATATTCCCGTGAATGGCATCCAGGGCAGGTCTTCACAGCAGCCCTGTATTCTTCTCCATCGTTTGTCGGCCAGCCGACATTGAGGACCTCTGCAACGTCCGCGGAGTGATCGGACCATCCTGTGCTTTTCTCGGTCGCTCATTACAAGCATCAGAGGAGCGAAATCGGTTAGCGCTGTTTGCTTCGCACCTTGACCATGCACGTATTGCGGTTTCGAATAATACCGCTGTGATATAGGTGGCAACAATGCGCCGGTTGCGGGCATTTTACTACCGGCTTCCATCGCCAAAGAAATGGGCCTTTGTGACCTTAAAACCCAGCGGACTATCGCGATATGAGCGTTGTTTGCCTGGTGGATCGCGCTCGAACACTTCCTGCCCCACGGGGGTGTTCAGCCATGGCAACCTATCGCGCAGGACTGTTGACACTGGCTCGTCGGTGATCTGAATTTCGAGCCCGGTGATACGCACCCCCGGAAAAACCTTATCCAGCCGCCTCGGATCGATTTCAAATATGGTCTTCGGCTTGCTCTCGTCATGAAACGATATCATGGCGGGATATTCGCTGCCGCTGAACGTTTTCAGCCGCATCCATCCAGAGGCTTTTCTCATGGTTTCGAAATCCTCGGTCTTTAACATTCCAATGCTGCTTTTAATGCCGAGGGTTAAAAGGATGGCGGTTTCCCAGAACTGGCTCAAAACGCCCTGCTTCTCATGCTTCACGGGCAGGAGGTAGAACGTACCTTTCCCCGGTATGTCTGCGATAAGCGCCTCACCGTACAAGCGTGTTGCACCACCGGCACCGATCAGACTGTTGGTCACGCGTGCATAGTGAACTTCCATCACCGTGGATACTTGAAACGGTCTACCGTCTACTTCTAGCGATGCGATTGCACGGTATCGTACTTTCACCTTCTCGCCGGACTGGCATCCAGCCAAAGGTAAAGCTGTCAGCGATGCGAGAAGACTTCGCCGCGTTATAGCTTTCAAAGGTTGCCCCATTTGCGTTTAGTGGGGTCTTTGTAACTGTCAGGCGTTGGGGATGAGTTAAGGGGCGACCAGCAATTTGTAGAATATGAAGTCCCCTTCGGGCCGACTGCGGACTTCAGCCGTATGTTCGCTCCGGGCACTTCCATGGCATTAGCTCGTCGATCCGGCTCTGTTTATGGCCATTGATGAGGCGGGTGAGCGTGGCGGACAGGTACGCGAACGGATCGACGGCATTGAGCTTGCATACCCTTGCTCAGCTCTAGGGCTTTCGCAGCATACCTATGTTCAACTTTGCAACCAAAAGAACATGCCCTACGCGGCAAGGCAATGGTGCACGTTTCGGCTGGAGTGAAACTGGCTGGTCGCGGGATAAGCGACGACAAAATAATTGACGGAGGATTATGCCGCTCTGCGGACTATGATCAACTTGGTGAACTCGGACAAAATATCCGGATAGAATTGCGCGAGGTGACGCACCACTCTTGCATTAGCCATTATCCGGGTCACGTACCCAACGGCGAGAACAAGGTCGAGATGATCCACGCCGTAGTCTTGCTCAATGGTTTTGAACTCACGATCAAGCGTCGCCGCCTCCTGCTCCATCAAAGAGATTTGGTCTTCGCTCAGCCCGGCAATCTTTTTCTTCGGTGATACGAGCATGGAATCCGACGTGGCCACGACCAAGGACTTGGCATAGCCGACCGAGAATTTGTTCATCACGATCATCAGCCCGGCGGCCTCGATCTGCCGCATGGGTTTCATTTTCCGCAGTTCGCCGATTGTGTTGATGGGGACATGCTTCTCTTTGAGAAGATCGATGGCCTCGGGGCATATTCCCTCCAATAGGCTCTTCTTATGGCGGATACTGGAAATGTTCACATTGAGAGCCCGCGCCAGGCGTTCTTCGGGCACACCTTTTTCAATCGCCTTCAGGATCATCTTGTGTTCCTGGATCGTAGCCAGACGGCTGATGCGACGATTGTAGGTGTAAGCTTCGTCCTCTGTGGCGACCAGGCAAACCACTTCCGTATCGCCTCGTTTGGCGAGAACGTCGACGCGGATGTGGCCATCCAACAAATGAAACTTGTCATGTTGCTGGCTATCCCGAATCACAACGGGTGGCTCGATGATGCCCACCTCGGCAATTGACGCCTCTATTTGTGCATATTTCACGGATTTCAATGCAGCGGACGATAACTGCTTCAGGGGAAGAATTTCGGCAATCGGTATCCGTAGGCTCATGTTTTCGAACGAGAGTGGAACAGAGGCGGCCACAGGGGACTTCATCGCGACAATCCTTTTTCCCTTTGGAGCCTCGCGGCCAACGCTTCGGGGAGTGACGCGAGGTCTTCTTCGCCCAAGATGCCGGTGAATTGAGCGTCCGCCAGCAGTTTGCGAATAGCCTCCGTAATGAAAGTAAGGCGTGCTTTGGCGGCTTCGGCGCGACGTATCAGTATCCGCTTGCGATCAACGTCGTCTTGAAATGCCTTGAGCAAAGCCTCCGACGAAATGGGGCGCGGTTTAGGTCTGGTCGTACCAAATCCGAGTTTCTTCCCCCGCTGCCGTCGTACTTCGACAATTCGCTTGGCAAGCATCAGCTTCTTGCCTCGCAAGAGCTTTTTCTCATATGCCGACTGAAGAGCGGCCTGGATATCGTGATCTTCAGCATCAGCGATCTCCAGAGCAACGCTGAAAGGGATTTGCCCGGTTTCTACCGCTCTTAGCAGCCTTTCTTCGCCTTTCTCGATTAACCGGACGACTGCATAGACATATTCGGCCGAAAGACCGGTCATGCGGGCAATTTCGGGAACGCTGTGGCCCCGTTCGTTCATTGCGCCGATGTCCTGTAGAAGATCGACTGCGCGATGTTGTCTGCGGGCGCAGTTCTCTACAAGGCTGGCCACTAAGCAATCTTCCTTGTTGGCATTGACGACCAGCGCGGGGACTTCCTGCTGTCCGAGTGCCTTGAATGCTTCAAGACGTCCCTGCCCGCAAACGAGGTCGTAAAAAGGCCCACTGGCATCCATACGGCGCGTCACCGTGATAGGCCGCTTGAGTCCGATCTGCCCGATATTTGCTATGATTTCCTTGAATTGTTTCTTGTTACGAATCCGGGGATTGACCACAGTGATCCTGTTAATCGGAATCATTTCGACTTTTTGTGCAGGTACGGCCACCATCACGCCACCTCCGTGAATGATCTGCGAGCTGCCATGGCGTAAAAGCGCGAGAGGGACTCGCAGCGGTAGGCATCAAAAGAGAGACCGTTGAACTCGCAGAGCCGCAAGACTGCCTGATGCATGTCAAGCAACGGCAGCAGATAGTAGTCATATGGTTCAAGGTTGCCTGGCCCCATTCGGACGACGACCGTGATGTCGGGTCCGAGGACCGTGTCCAGACGCACCTTCCATCTGAGCGATCCCGCCCCCGTCTGAAGACAGCGGACGACAACAACCGAAGCGGTGAATTCCTGGTTTATAGTCAGCAGGTCCGTACCCTGGTCCTGCGAAACCGAACCGCCTGATGATTGGAGACCTTGAATTACCCTGACGAGAAGATCGGGATACATTCGGCGAAGCGCCCGATTGATCTCCAAGTAGCGATAGTCGTGATCCGGAACGAATCCGACCAGCGCATAAGCACGCAATAGGCTGCCAAATCGATGCGAGTAGGAACTGCTGGAAGGGCTGTCTTCCATCTCATCGATGATCAGGCCAGACAGATAACCCTGCATTTCGAGGACTTTGGCGAGCTTTTCCAACATCGCGTCATCGGACAGCCGCTCCGCCCGGGCGGCAATGATTTCGCGGGCTCTTTCGAAAATTTCGATAGGTACGATGTCTTTAAAAGCACCGTCCGCACGCACCCACTCCGCCTCAGGATTTCTGACGTGTGCTTGCTTGAGTTTGAATGAGGTGCGGCCCCAAACGTTGTTCCCGACATACTTTTCGTTGATTAGGACCTGATGAACAGTGCCGCGAGACCAGGGGCGATCCCAGTCCGTCATAATTCCTTCGGCATTCAGGATCGCAGCGATTTCCGCTTCGGTTTGCCCCCTAGCAATGAAGAGATCGTAAATCCTCCTCACAACCCGGACCTCGTCCTCCGGGCCGGAAACCAGGATGACCCTGTCGGTCGCAATGCTCTTGTATTCACCGCGCGTCAGCTCGCCCTTGGGATTACCGTTTTGATCGATGAGTTGGCGGCGTAATCCGAAACCTGGAGCACCCCCCTGCCGGTACCCCAGCCGAATGAGATTGGCTTGGCCGTTGAAGACTTTGACCGACAGGTCGCGACTGTACTCGCCAGCCATCGCCCGTTTCACGGTCTTGATGATCGAAGAGCCGATGCTGCCGTCATTTTCGAACTGTTCTGCGCAGTAATGTACCAGAATTCCTTGCCGTTTGCAGCGAAGCTCAATCTCTGCGGCCTCGTCGGGGTCCTGGAATCTGCCCAAGCGGCTGACGTCGTATACGAGAATGGCCTTATAGTCCGCCCGACCTCCTTCGACATCGGAGAGCAAATTCTGGAGGGCGTCGCGACCAACCAGGCGCAAGCCGCTCTTACCTTCATCCGCATATGACCGGGTAATTTCGAAGCCATTTTTCTCGGCATATCGGAGAATGACGGCGATCTGGTTGTCGGTTGAATACTTTTGATGCTCGGTAGACATCCGAACATAGGTCGCGGCCGGAACTTTTGGCCGGTCGGACGAGGTCGTATCGCCGTTCTTCTGGCTCCAATCGATGACCATCACATGTCAACAATTCTCGATACGGTAAGGCTCGGGCGGCGGGGAGTATATATCGAGGAGATGGGAAAGATGGTTCCGATTAAGGGCACAATTGTTCAAGCCCGCAACGCGAAAGTACGCGACGACTACGTCCTCGCCATCTCGCAAGCGCTGCGAAATGACCTTGGGTCGAGTGCACCGGCTATCAAAACAATCATGCGGTGGACGGGAGCAAGTAACCGGGCGGCCAAGTACTGGCTTGCTGGAGAACGAGGCCCTGGCGGGTGGCATCTGATTCAGCTCGCAAGGCATTCCGACGCGGTATTCCACGCCTTTCTGATAATGGCGGGCCGTGACGCATTTGAGGTCTCAATTGAGGTGAACGCCGCTCGGGCGTCCCTCGCTCGTGCCGACGCCATTTTAGAGGCTTTGGGCCCAAGGCACTGATCCGTTTCCCGGGTGTTCTTCAGGTTGTTCGATAGGCGTCGGCGTTCAGACTTGTACCGCTTGGCTTTTGCAACGAGAACGGTAATCTCCTGCTCTCAAGGCTGGGGAGCTTCCATGACTACCGATCATACGCTGGTTATCGCCGTTCTATTTGTTATCGTCATTCCGGTGGCGATGCTGTTGTTCATGACCTTGTGGTTGGTTCAAAGGAGAAGAGCGGTGCGGGCCACGGCAGCGCTGTCAGATACCTCCGAGAAACTGAACAAGGCGATGGAGGTCGGCCAAGCACTGCTCCAGGAGAGCTGTGGCATTTTTTGCCAGTGGATGTCCGAGCGGACCGTCGACATCTCGACCATCCCGACCTCGTCATTCTCAGCTCGCGTGCCGCCGGGAGCGGAACTTTGCGCTCGAAGGCCGTCCGATGATTCAGGAGGCACGCAGCTTCTTTTGTGCATTCAGCGCCGATACAAAGTTGAATGCAGACATGAGCACAGCGCCGAACGCAAACCCACGCAACGTCGAAAGGAAGCTGGGCTGCAAGTCAGGCTGTATGAAGCCACCGAACATCACTATAAATGCAGCAAAAACCAAGCCCTGAAGGATAGCGTATTCAGCTATTCGGGCTACGGATCGTTCCCGCAGGTTCTCGGGTGGAAAGAAACCAGCCAGTCCCTTCATCGCAAGCAAAAAGAGCGGAAACAGCGAGCCAAGCTTGAACAGTGTGGTCGGCGACGAGGTCTCATCCGTGAGGTACAAGCCCAACGGAATGACGAACGCGGGCACGAGAAAGATAAGGTAGTCCTTTAGCACCTGATTTTTCACGGGTCCCCTCCATATTCTGTCAATTAACGATTGTAGTTTCCAGCGGGTTGATGTCAACGAGTTGTGTGCTCGAGACGTTTCTGGAAGCTAGCAGCAAGATGAGCAAGCAGACATGGGCTGCATTTCTGAGAGCCAACCTTAAAGTCGCATAGGACGGCGCAAAGCTTCACACCGGAACAAGGCGGCAAATGTCGAAAGTATTTGAGATTCTAAAACGGCTTGATGATGCGAAAGTCCATTATTTCATCGGAAGATACCGCACGGCGAAAGACAGCGGCTGGCCGGTGTGTGATCTTGCTCTACAGCCTTGGGGGCTGCGTGACTTTCGTCTTGTCGATCCTGACGGCTATTATGTCAGAGTGACCAGTGCGAACTGACGTGTGTCCGGCCGCTTGCCCAGAATCATTGTTCCCAGCGACCGGCTTACCTGCGTAATTTTAGTGGATATCTTACTGCAATCATAACTTGTTCTGTTTCTTGTAGCCGAGTGATTTTTCCTTCACCGGAGGCGAGAATGCACCGCCATTTGCTCAACAGAATTTGGTCGCGAAACCGGGTCCTGATCGCCCTGATGATCACATCATTCTTTTGCTCGGCATCCCATGGGTTCAGCACCGACGACGTCGTTGCGAGTGGCAAGGCGATGGTTCCGACGTGCGGCGGCATGTTCGACTTGTGTGGTTATTCGGACCGGCAGAGTGGCAAAGAGCTAATCCCTAAAGCATTCGAGCGGACTATGCCGTTCTCGGAGGGCCTGGCCGCCGTGCGGATGAACGGGCTCTTCGGCTACGTCGATACAGCAAGCAAGATTGTCATCGAGCCGCGCTTCGATCTCGCCGGACCCTTTCACGACGGATTCGCGGAAATCCTCATAGGCCAGCATACGGGCGTCGTCTCAGAAACAGGGAAGGTGGTTCTGGAGCCGCAATTCGGTCGGTCGACACCGATCATGGGCGATGTCCTCATTGTGCGGAAGGGTCAGTTTAGACCAAAGCGACCTCCCGAAATGGAAGAGTTGGAGCCCTTCGACCTACTGTATGTCGATTACGGTCCCATGGGTCTTTACAGCCTGAGCAAGGGTTGGCTGACCACGTATACTTACGGATTCAAGCCCTTCGATCGTGGCCGTCCAAATTACGTTTGGGCCCGTGATTTAAGTGCGAAGCAGTCGCGATTTGGCCTGATGAACAATGAGGGAGAGTGGAAGGTCGAACCGGCGTTCGACACGGTTCAACCACTTTTCGACGGTCGTGCCGTTGTTTCGGTCAAGGTTAAAGACGCTGAAACGCGGCGTCAGCTTTGGGGTGCGGTCGATGCGGACGGAAAGCTGGCGATCCCCCTCGCCTACGACTGGCTGTCTTATTGGGATCAGGGCTATTCGGTGGCGAGACTGAATCGCGAGGAAGGATTCCTCGGTACAAATGGCAGTCTCCTTGGTGGCAGGTTCTTCGAAAAGGTCGAGCGCGACCTGTATGGAAAGCCGCTCAAAGTGCTGCTCGATGGCAAATGGTTCGGCATCACCGCCGACGGGAGGCTTGTTGATGTCCCGGAGGAGAAACCCTTCCCCTTCAGGATCGGCAAACTGCCTGTTCCTTCGAAGAATACCCAGTGCGAGAGCGGTGTTTCAATTGTATCGAAGGACGGTGCCTGGGGGCTTCAAGGTCCCGACGGGCACATGCTTGTCGAACCTAAATTTGAAGCGATCTCTTGCTTTCGCAGAGGTATCGCCTGGGTGCCCGACGCGACAAGGAATGCCTGGTGTCCTATAGGGCCAGATGGCAAATCTCGCAGTAAACCCGATTGCCTCCCGACCTATTACGAAACCGAGGCGTCCCATTACTATCCGGAGAAGCTCGATCCAGACCCGTTCAGAAGCAGCGTCCTATGGATGCAAGCTTTCCTGAAGCACGGTGAGGACCCGTCGTATCCAGCGCCAAAGCTGATAGGGGACCGGATTCAGGGAACGGGCTCGATCTCCGTGTCATGCAGGGAGATCATTCAGTGCGATTGAAATCGATGCTGACGCGCATCCCGGACCGCCGTCCCGGCAAGGCCTTTGTCCTCGCCTTCATACTCTTTGCAGGAGGTTTGCCTTCTTCGATGACGCATGCAGTTGCCGAACCGGACCGGAGTAAGACGCTTCCGCCGTTTAACGACCTTGTCATAACCGACAGCCTGAATATAGCTCGTGCTGAACGACCATCCAGCGGGTTATGGATTACCTGTTCGGAAGGGTCGCAGATCAGGCTTCTCTTGATTACTCGCCTGCCAATCGAAGAAGAGTTTGCAGGCAATGGCACCCGTTCGGAGGGGCGAGCCGAACTCAGCGTTCTCTCTGACGGCATACGAACGGTTCAGGCCATCAAACGTGCTCCCCGCCTGATCTTCCGGCAGGCAACGTGGCGGCGCGACGACGAAAACGATATCGTTTTGATGCCGCCGCAATCAATTGAGGAGGTCCAGATTCTATCCCGGGCGTTCTTACCCGCTCCCCCCGCCGTCGTAAGAGTAGATATCGCGGAGACTGGGACAGAGATGGCCGGTGCTATCGACGGCCAAGCTATCATGGCGTTCAACAAGAACTGTCTGGCAAAGAAATGAACCCTTATCTGCCACCAGAGGAAAATTTATGCCGAGGTTAGTTGCTCCACTCATTCTTATTACGCTTTGGTCTGCCTCTGCTGAGAGAGCATCCGCAGCCATGTGGTTGGTCAGGGGGCCGGGCAACACTACCATGGCTGCAGACTTAGCCTGCAAGGCCCGCGAGGTTAAAGAGCCTGATGACAGGCATCTGTGGATCGATTGCTGGATTGGCGAAAAACACGTCACACTGCTGATTGCTTCGGTCGCACCTTTCCTAGCGAACGACTTCACGCACCAAAATGCGCGAGCGTTTTTCTCAAAGATTACGGCCGGAACCCAATGGTCCGCCTTTGGGGACAATATTACCTTCTTTGGCGGTTCGTCCTTCCCTGCCTTTGAGCCCTTCGCTCAAATGCGATTGATTGGCAGGCTCTGCGACGCCGGAAAGGAATGCGCGGGCCCAGATGAAAAACTCGTCTCCTTCAAGGTGCTCGGAACGGCAAGGATAACGGTTGCGTTGATCGTGATGGGAGACGTGGAGCAAAAGGAGTATGTCGTGAAAGGCAAACCCGTTGCCACCTACCGCTACTTCCCTGACCCTATCAGCACGATGGTTGAGACATTCAACTTCGCGACCCTTCAAAATCCGCCGTATTGAAGAGGACGAACAGGCATTGCGGCGGCACAAACCTTCCCTACTTCTCCCACTGACTTCAAAATGGTCTGCCAAGGATATTACCAATGAGATGGGACGCACTCAGGCATTGGGGCGAAGACGCGGTTCGCATCGAACGGCTGAAGGGTGGAGTTGCCAACGACGTGTGGAGTGTTCGTGTCTACGGGTAGATCGCCATCGGTCGTCTCGGCCGCAGGACCGACGGCGATCTCGCATGGGAAACCCAGCTGATCCAATACCTCGACAGTCAAGGCATGCACGTTCCAATGCCGATCCCGACGACTGACGGCCGGCTGTTCGTGGACGGTCTGATGGTGATGAAATACATGGAGGGAGGACCACCCGAGACCGAGACCGAGTCCGATTGGCGTCGCGTCGCCGACACGCTCCGCGAGCTGCATCGGTTGACGCAGGGCTGGCCGCAGCGCCCAGGGCTGGCGATCATCGACCGGTCTCCTGCATGCCGAAACCGGAACGAGGATCAACCTTTCCGCAATGCCGCCTGAGGGAGTTGTCAGATGTCGAGCAGCATGGGCGCGGCTCATTGGACGTCAGACATGCGTTGTCCACGGCAACCCCAACAGCCCTGCCAACGTCCGCATGACCGCCGATCAGGTCGCGTTGATCGACTGGGACGAGTCACATGTCGACGTTCCCGACCTTGATCTAGTCCTGCCCGGTAATGCCGCCGGTCTCGACGACAGCGCATATGACACCGCCGCCCAAGTGTCCGCCGCATGGGAAGCTGCCGTTTGTTGGCCGGATGAGTACTCGATTAGACGGCTTGGCGAAGTTCGGGCGGTTTGGGGAACGGATCGGCCGTCCGTATTCATGCCGCGGCCACTGTGCCAAGATAATCGCGAGATGGATCGGTCTGACCAGAACGGACTGCAGCCATGAGCATTATTCGGCGTGCCCCCTGACAACCGCGTTAGGGTCAGCGCCAGACTAGCTCGCGCTCATTCTGCACCGTGTGCCGTTAGTGACTGTCCCAAATTAACCCATATTTTAGCATTCCCTTGCGTGCGCCGACCGCAATGCTACCTTGGCGGGCATCGTGGGGGCGCGTATGACAATCGAAGAGTTGATTGATTTGCAGGAGGCAGGCGCAAGGGCACGTGTGCTCGGATTAAAGGCTGACGAGAACCCTTATCTCGCGCCACATAGGATGCCCACTGGAGACGCCAGTGCCCTCCGGGATTGGCTTGCGCGCCACGACGCGTGGGAGTTCGGTTGGGAAGCGGAGGACGCTAGCCGCGACGGTCGGATTGCTGATCACTTCAAGGAACTAATTTCGACTGCCAAACGACGTGCGCTTGATGCGTGAAGGGGTTGATGATGGTTCGCCGCCCGACGTTGCAATTTCTCCGAATCCCGTCATCAGGACGCCCTGCCTCGTGCATTACTGCAACAGAATGCGACGCAGCTCAGGGCGCTCCGACTTCAGGTCGTAGAGCGCCCTCTCCTTGCACGGCCGCATCGACGCAATTAACGAAGCCTCGGAGCGGATCAGGGGGCCGACTTTAGAAGAAAATGTCAAAATCTTGAAAGCCAACCTTATTCGTGACGGCTATCGTCCAATTGCTCCCCAGACCGCGTAACTGAGGAGTGCCTCGACCTAGGGGCAAGGAGTGGCTGCCGTCTTGGTCGATGAGGCCGAGACGACAGCACCGCGCCGATATGCAGTGCCGAGTTGACAACCGGACCGGTCTTGCTAGCTTGTCCTCGGACGGAGGCAAGATAATAGCTTGCTTGGGGTCGGTCGAAGACCCGTCAGCGTAGCGCGGATATCGACGCGTCGTACCGTTCAAAGACTGCGGAGTGACGCCAATAGGCGTCGTCTTGTGCGAGGAATATCTTCCCAACTGAGGGGCGGCTCTTATAGTCGCTGCACGTCCGCTTCAGCAATGAAGCAAAGGACGTGGCACTCGTGACATCAAAGAAGCGAATACAAAATCTCAGACGGCAGGCCGCCGAGCGTCAAGGATGGCTATGCTACTACTGCCAGCAACCCATGTGGGAAACTGATCCGAAAAGCTTCAGCGCACGGTTTGGGCTCACAGACCGCGCAACGTTGCACTTCCGGTGCACGGCAGAACATTTGGCGGCTCGATGCGATGGGGGCCGCGATACCAAGGAAAACGTCGTCGCTGCCTGTCGGTATTGCAACGGGTATCGCCACAAGAGGAAGCGGCCGAAAGACGCGGTGTCCTATACGGAGCTTGTTCGATCACGGATGGAGCAAGGTCGATGGCGTCCCGTCACGTTGATAGATAGCCCCCGCCCCTGCATGCCGGTAACCCGTTGTGGTGAACGCTATCCCAACCGGCCACATAAATGTGAAGCCTTCTCTTTTTCTATAGCTTAATTCACTCGCGTTATGTTTGCGTGGAATAGGAGAGCGCCCCCATGCCGCGCAGACAGTTTGCCACCTACACCAGCATATTCACAGCGGCGATGATCGCATTTATCCTTGGCTTCCCATTTCTGCTGGCTGCCCTGGCAGGCGCGATCCGCTGTTCGCCGGACACCTGCGGAGCGGTTGGGCTCGTCTTCGGATTATACGGTCGGATGCTTGGCGTTCTAATATACGGCATCGCGATGCTAACCGTCATATCCGCTCGCTGCAGGCGCGCTGAATTGAGTTCTTGGTGGGTTGTCGCGTCGCTTTTCTGGCTGCTAGCTGCCCGCGACGTTCTGATGGCAGGTTTGAATTTTTGGGCCGTCGGCTTTTCCTTGGGAATCCTAACGTTCCAATGGCCGCTAACGCTGATCATCTTCTTCGCCTTCGTCACGTTCCTCTCGCTCTGGAAAGGCCCCGACGAGAACGGAAGTGAACCTCCGCGAAAGAGCTGGAAGATGGCACAGGCGAGCGCGGCACTCTCTGCGACCATAGGTGCCGTCATGTGCATACCGCTATTTGTGACGCTTGGCTGGATTGGCGGACTGAGGTTGATCAACCCGATAAGCGCGATCATGACCATCCAATCTTCGCTCTACATCCGGGTCGGGGCGCACTTCATCACCCCCACGACAGTACTTTGGTTGCTCCTGTTCGCGCTTGCGGGCGCGTTGATCCACATCCTTGTTTCGCAACGTCGAGCAAACCTTCAGGTGCCTCCGACACGATTTTCTCGCCCGGTTTCGTAGCGGGGCGACGAAGCTTCGGTGACACGCCCCACTGACGGTTCCTAGTTTCAGCTTGCTGCTCTCCCGATGCAGTTAGAAATGACAAATATTTGAGGTTCATGAATGCAACTTCTCTCTTTGCTAGTCCTTTTCCGTGGCGGCCTTGACGATTTGACTGCGCTACAAGGCGCGCTTGCCCAGTACCGTGCCCCCCTTAGGCAGGTCGCTCCGGACCACCTGAAATTCGGGGCAACGCCCGAATTAGATATTGAATTGAGCAGCGAGAGCCATGTCCTGATCGAATCCCAAGAAATTGCGGAATTTTTCCCTCATAAGGACAGCAGCGAAATTGCACTCTGCGGTCAGCGTATCGAACTGTCGTGGGACATGAAAGCCGATCCGGGTTTGATCACAAATCTCATTGGTTTTGTGGAGCCTGAGATACGTCGTCTGGTCGGCAAGTGCTGGACTTTTGACCCCGCCGGGGGCGTGTGGTTTTAACTGCCCCGCAAAACATAACCACCGGGCAACTTCCTATGGCTTGTTGTGACCAATCGCCCCCTGCTAATGCGGCTGCCGCAATCGCAGGGGGCCGGCGGCGTCAAAGGCAGTGCATCCGAAAGGGCAGCATGCCCCCTCGCGGATATCGTTGCTGGAGTACGAAAGAAGAATGCGATCTGATCCCGCCAATGCCGAAGAGACCGTGAAGGTTCTTGAGGCCAACGACGGCCTGAAGCGCGTTCGGATCGTCCGGCGATCCGATGCCGTGTACGTCATCCGACCCGAAGCGTGGTATCAAAACGTTTTCGAGGGAGAAATCATCGCAGAAGGATGGAAACCGATATATGAAGAATTCGGCCTGTTCGGGAGTGCCGACCTGGCGGAGCACGAAGCGCTCGTCAGCTTTGAATGGCTAGCGCATTCTCCACGTAAGAATGCCTAGTATGCGGTGTGGATCGCACATTGATCGCACGCCCTTCATTACTCATTGGTAGCAGCCATCCCTTTCGGACAGGGCGTCAAGCGACGAGCAAAGTGTGCAGATCGTTGCCGGAGAGTTATATTGCGGACGACTTGTCTGGCGGCTTCCACCCCAATTCAGCCATGACGAGGCCGTCATACCGCTCGCTGATGACGGCGCGTCTCATATCCTGCGCAAGCGGATCGTGGAATATTTCGAGCGCTCTTTGAGACTTTTCATCCGAGAGCCAACCGTCGGATAGTCGCCAGCGTCGATAAAACATCCAGTCGAGTTTGCCTGACCGGCTATGCTCGACGCCAGCACGCGCCCGCGCCAGCTCAATTTCCGACGGGACAATCTCGGGAGGCGCGACGTCCTGCCCTCGTCGCTTGGCGTTGGCATAGTTCGTGTCTCTGATGCTGCGGATGCGTGTCGCACTCTTTTCGACATCATCGTCGGTGATCGTCACGAGGCGGTCCATTTCGTCGTCGATGTCATCAGGCATTGTCTCGCAGGCAATTTTGACTGCTTCCACAAAGCGAACGTCTTGGACGTGTGAAGGCTTCCAGCCGTCCGCATCTCGCCAGTGGATCGTCTCTGAAGCTTGCGTCCACCGCCCGTTCTCCGTGAGACCGAGGATGGCGAGCAGCGGTAAAACGTCCGTGCTAACCCGTGCCGCGTCTGCCGTCTTGTAGGCAGCGACATTCGTGTATGTAGCCGTCCGAATTGGTTGATATGTCTCGGGTGGCGTGGGCGCTCCCGGATGCAAGAACGTTACATCCGCCAGTCCCAGGACAGTCACGCATATGTCATCCCAGCGCGGTAGAACTTCGGGTAGTTTTGGCCGGTCCTTGGCCACCGCGCCTGGTCCGAAGCGCTCTGCCTGTCCCAACGCCACCAACGCATCACACCCCAACTGATAAGCTGTCATGCTGCTATCGGACCATCTCAGCGGTGATCGACTGTCCACCGGCAGACTTTCCCTCAGGAATTCGATGACAGCACTTGGCCAATCGTCGTTCGGTCCGTTCGCACTCATTTGGTTCCGCCACCTGCCAGGATGATGCAACTATTGCATGTCGCCGGCACCGTGTACTGGGTTTCGACGTTGTGTGATGGGTGTTGGTCAACAATTTCCTTCGACGTCAATCAGGACCTTTGACACAGCTACGGTCAGCCCCATCGAAAGTGGCAATCGTACGTGATCCAGAAGTCTTCGTTCGATAAGATACGAGCAGTTGTATACAGGGAATTTTAGATCGCCGCGCGATAGCTTGAGAAAGTTAAACACCGCACGGGGATTCGTAATATGAGCGCCCGCAACGGGATATTGGTATTGATCTTGTGTGCGGCCTCGGTCGGATGCTCATCAGAAACCAAAAGTCCTGATATTGTGAAATTCACAAGCAGTGAACTCCATGCCTTGGGTTCGTCGTGCGGCGGGGACTATCTCGCCGTGGACAAGGGCAACTTCGTTCTCGTTGAAAAGACCGGGACAAGCGTTCTTCAGAAAGATATCAAGTTATCCGATCTCGGTTCCCATCGCCTTGCGATAGCTACCCGTCACGGCTCGATCGATTTGGTAATGACGTTCACCCTCAAACATGACGATACCGTTGCGGTATTCGAAGATGTCAATTTTGTTCCCGACCTTACACCGGAACAGCTAGACGAACTCAAGGTTCCTCGTGATTTTAAAGCTAAGATGACAAGAATGTTCAAGGACGCGTTTCCGACGTTGGTGCTGTGCCCGCCCTCGGGTGCCACTTGAACCGTTGAACTCTCCCCCACGGGATGGGGTCTGATGCCACACCGCGTGGCGCGATTGACAAGCTGCCGCCTGCGCGCTTGTTTGCGAAGGCATCAACGTGCGATTGCTGTCCAAATGACCATCGCCGAGGGAAACGCCATGAATTTGCGGTACAACGGCTTTGTTGTGTTCGAAGGGGATGACTGGGCACCGGCGGACATTGCAGATTTTGGTCTTTTGTTAGACTTTTATATCGGCGACGCGGGCAGCGTTAAAGGCGGCGACGCATTCACAGTCTTGGTCTGCAGCCCAAAATGGTATGCGCGTGAGCGCGGCATGGCGGTTACAAGTGGCCGCAATGTAATATTTATGCCCCAATTTGACAGACAGGCGCTCGACGATTTCCTTAGGGCAAATTGCTCAGCGGAAAACGGCAATAGCGTAGAGGCGACAATGCTCAAAATCGATGGGCTTGGCGAATGGGAATACCGATATCGCAGCTAGATTTTCAACGTGTGCATATCTGTCACCTAACTGTCGACCGGCGGCCAGACTGCGGTGTTGTGATCGGGATGTTGGTGGTTCGTGCTGCTGATTCGCAAACGCATCTCCGGATTGCCAGCGTAGGTCGGATGGTCGCCGGGAACATCTCTCAGCCCGGAATACCAGGAAACGCGGCTCTCGTTGCCATATTGATTTTCGGGGGGAGCCTTATTCGGATCATCTAGGGTCCCGACAAGAACGCCAATATCGTCACCATCCGGGTAATCGAAAGTCAGCGGCGTACCGCAATCAGCACAGAACCCGCGTCGTCCAACGTCGGAACTCATGAAATAGCTGATCTTACCGCGAGTGATCTGAAATGCCCGCTTCAGAACAGGGCAGATAATCGCGAATGGTCCGCCGACCGCCTTTTGGCACATCCGACAGTGGCAAACGTGGACATTGAGCGGCTTCTGGCTAAGGCCGTACCGTATCGCACCGCACTGACACCCTCCGGTAAGATCGACATCGTCCATGGTCCAACCCCAGGATTCAGTTTTTGAAAACTCGAAGCCATTTCCAAGATAGATAGCCACGCACGTCGGCGCTTGTCACACATTTTCACCGGCCGAACCCAAAACTCTGCGAGCATGCGCCAGAAGAACCCGAGGCTTCCGGAAGTTGTGAAACCCGGGCCCGCAAATCCGCTTGGAACCCGCGCAATCTCCGTTGCCGACGGTCTGCTCCGCATCCACGGCACCATCGACCCCTCCTCCATCGGCACCAATGCGTCGAGCGGCCGCTTTCGGATGTACCGCGAGGACGTCGAGGAACTTTACGATATGGTCAAGCCAGGGACACGAGTTAAGATTGTTGCGTTATCGGCGCGATCATCTAAATTACAACCATGACAAGCACCGTATTGTTGATCGCAGCAATCATAACGTTTGGCGCGATCATGTGGACTATGCTGACCGAGATCGGCAAACGAACCGATATCATGAAAGCGCCTCCGTCATTCCACGCAAGACAAGCCAAACGGATACTTCCGCTCATGGCACTTTTTGTTGTGCTGATCTTGCTCGCCAGCCAAGCCAAGACGTGGGGATGGCCGTAGTTGGGGACGTCATATAACCACAGGCAGATACATTGGCGATTACGCTGCACCTGCGGAAGCGTTTCACGCTGCGTCTGATCACAAGGCGGTGTCCGATACCGCGCTCCGCCGATGGCAGGATTAGTCGGGCCCAGCGCAGACGCTGCGGTGGAATCTCCACATTGTTGCCTAGCTGTCACCGCTCGCAAGTTTCGCGCTGCAACTTCTACAGTGTTTTCCCAAAGAGAATGCTTGCATAAGCACATCCTCTTGGTAGCCTCAGCCTCTAAGGAAATACTGATGACATTCGAACAGTTGGTTGATCTCCCAATGGCTGGATCAAGGGCGCGAGTACTCGGTTTAGCGGGACATCAAAATCCATTTTTGAGCACCGATGCTGATCGTATCGCCGCTGTCGGCAACTGCCTCGCACTGGTAGACGCTTTGAAGAAATTCGGGTGGGAACCCGATGATGTCCGTGAAGGCAGCCTGACGCACTATGTTGGCAGCGGGAGCGGTAAGTCTCCATGATGTGCCCGACACTTCGCCTAGTGGCACTGTCTGCTCTGCTTACCGCGGCATCGACTGCCGGCGCTCAATCCATTGAGGGCTTTCGGCTTGGCGACGATAAGATCACCCTTCAGCGGCTGGGTGTGCCATCGGAAACGAAAGCGGACGGAGCGTTCACGACGCTAACGTATCATGTCTCCGACGGAGTTGATCTCAAAGCGACCTATCAGAAGCCTTCGAACCGCCTCGTCGCGCTCGAGACAACCTGGCCGAAAGACGCCGAGGGCCCCTCGACGGGCTACGGTGACTTGACCTTCGGCAAGACCTCGTTGAGCGAAATCCGATCGCAGATGGGCTCAAAGGGCATCCTCTACGGCTCTCAATCCCCGGTCATCGCGTCCTCCGACGGGGCGATCAGTATTCTCAGCTATTTTGACGTCAGCGGAACCGACACCGTCGCGACGTTCGTGACGTCGATAAACAGTGATGAGGCCGCAAGGCTCAAGGGAACCTTCGGAGCCGAAGCCTACAAGCACGCGCCGGCGGCAGCCAAACTTAGAACCATCAGCATTTCCAGACGCGAGTACCTTGAAAACAGCCAAGGTACCAAGCGAACATTGGACATCGGCTACAGGGCGATTTCATGGACATCTGGGGAGACGACATCCAGACACCCAGCCATATCGCTGGCGCGGATCAAGCCCGGGCAGTTGCCAGTCTTCCGCACATACTCAGGTCCGAACAACTTCCCCGACTTCGTCGGGCGGGACAGAGAGTTCAGCAATTTTCGGACGCGGATAACCGACGGGATGAGCGGCGGCCCGTCATTTGCCGGAGAGTATTCCGTAATTCAGATCGGGTGCGGCACTGGATGCTCTTTTGCCTACGTCGGCAACAACCGCACGGGCCAGGTTTTCAACGTTCCCGTCGGCGGTGAGGACAACATGTACCTCGCCCTGAAGTACCAGCTCGACAGCCGGCTCCTTGTGGCGCAATGGGCCGATTACGATGCCAGCAAATGCTACGTTCAGTTTTTTGGTTTCGACGACGGCGAATGGACCGATCTGCTGAAACACGAAGTAGGTACGATGGACGATTGCTTTAAGACGATCGCCGAGAACGTAAGCCGATCCCCGTAACCATCCGAACATTTAGCGATTGCTCGCAAATCCTTGGGACGATACTTTCAACCATTAACTGCAAACGCGCCAACGTGTATCATGCCCCTGGATTTCGAAATAGCGCCTGAACTCATGCCGTATGTGGCCGATGCGACGTTACGGTTTCGCTACCTCAATCCCGGCATCGAGGTGACAATAAGCGGGGCCACCGCGGTTATCGCCGGAAACGAGGTCGTCAACATCAAGGACCTCGAACAGCAGTTCATGTTCTGCCTGTATCGCCAGAAGATTTACAGCGAGACCCTACCCCTGAGACGCACGCTGCTCGCCGGTGTGACCGGGCGATGACTGTCTTTCCACTGCGCTTCCGTCCCTCACAGTCGGGTGATCTGTTGTTCGCCGACGAGGCCGGCACGTACTTCAAATCCGATCATGATTTCCTGACCCGATATGCCCTGGATCGGTTGACCGACCGAGACCAGGACTATCTCCTTCGAAATGGGCACGCGTTCGAGGAATTGGGTGACCTCGCCTATGCGGGCTTCGAACATCGTTTCGCGAGCCGTCTGTATAGCCCTGGCGAACTCGACTACGTCATCCTGGTGCCCACGCTCCGTTGCAACCTTTCCTGCGGCTACTGCCAGGTCTCACGGGTCAACGAAAACACACCGGGTTTCGATTGGGACGACCGCACGCTCGATGCAGTCCTGAGGTTCCTTGACGGCCTGACAACCCGCAAAATCAAGATCGAATTTCAGGGAGGAGAACCCAGCCTTCGCTTGGATGTCCTCACCAAAGTCCGAGAACTCTGTCTGACGAAATTCGAGAGTTGCGAATTCGTTGTTTGCACCAACCTGCAGGAAATCCCCGAAGAAGCTTGGCGGTTCTTCCAGCTCCCGGACGTGGTTGTCAGCACGTCACTCGATGGCGACATGCTCACCCACGAAAGGCAGCGCACGCTCTCGGGCAGCAAGACGCAGGCTTTCCTGTCAAACCTAAATCGGGCGCTCGATCAGTTGGGACCGGATAAGGTCTCCGCCCTTCCGACGATAAACCCGCACCGTCCGCCCGTCGCACGGTCCGTGATCGAAACCTATGCATCCCTCGGGATGCGGTCCATCTATCTGAGGCCGATCAACTTCCAGGGGTTTGCGCGGAAGAAATACGACGCGGCCGCCTCCGCTGCCACCTGGAACGCATACCATTCCGGCTTCATCGACGACCTCATTGAGTACAACTGGACAGCCGATTACGCAGTCGAGGAATACTATTTCGTCCACTGTCTGCGGCGGGTTCTGAGATCGGGCCATAACGGGCATGTCGATCTCAGAAACCCAAACATCGTCGGCTACGGCTACGCGGTCATTGACTACGACGGCAAGGTCTATCCTACGGATGAAGCCCGGATGGTCACTCGTCTCGGTCAGTTCGACCTGTCGATGGGTAACGTGTTCGACGGAATAGATCGGTCGACGATCGACACCCTGAACTCCGAGGCGCTGAACAATTACCATCCGGACTGCGTGCACTGTCCCTACCAGGCATTCTGTGGGGTCGACCTGGTCGATGACCTTTCCCGCTACGGCCGGATCGACATGCCCAAGCACCTCACGGATTTCTGCCAGCGACATACTTACATCTTCGATAAAATCTTCTCGATGATCTATTCCGATGACCCCAAGGTCCGGAAATCCATGGCGATATGGATCGGGGCCCCGCAGTTCGATCGCGCACTCGCAAGGTGGCATCGATGATTAACCTCAGGGTCGAGATCGATCAGCTGCCCTTGGCGGAGCCGCTCGTGGTCAGGCTGTGCAACTCGGCCACGAACGCGACGTCGGAGAACGATGCCGTCTTGATCGATCGATCACGCGATCGCCTGGAGTACGACCTCAATGGGTTTTCGCTCGTGCTCCATCCCCAGGGCGGCGAGGACTATGACGGAGATGTCATCCTCGCCCTACCGGGCCAGGCAAGCGCCCACAGGCTTATAAGGGCCTCGTCGCAGCACAACACCTTCCTTGTTACCGAGCAGTGCGACCAGCTCTGCGTCATGTGCTCACAGCCACCCAAGAGCCAGCACACCGATCTGTTTGCCCAGTTTGCGGATGCTGCACTCCTGTCACCCAAAGGAGCCGTGATCGGGATATCCGGCGGCGAGCCCCTCCTCCATAAATCGAGACTGTTCGACATGCTGCGGGTGGTGAGCCGAGCACGGCCCGACGTCACCTTTCACATCCTGACGAACGGCCAGCATTTTGAGCCGTCAGATGTCGAGGCACTGTTGGAGATCGGAACTGGACGCATCCTCTGGGGAGTTCCGTTATATTCGGCCGATCCGGCAACACACGACGAGATCGTCGGGAAATCCGGGGCGTTTCGTCAGCTTGAAAAGGGCTTGAGCGTTCTCATGGCCGCCGGTGCATCGGTCGAACTACGCACTGTGGTCATGCGCCAGAACATCAGTGGGCTCGCTGACGTGGCGGACTTTGTGTTCACGAGGCTCAGCTTCATTCACGTTTGGGCCCTCATGCAGATGGAGCCCATCGGCTACGGGCGTATGAACTGGAAGAAGTCGTTCTATGACTCTTCGACTGACTTCGCGCCTATCGCCTCAGCGATAGACCTCACCGTTGCCAGGGGAATCAGCGTCTCGCTCTACAATTTCCCGCTCTGCTCGGTACCCTCGGCATACCGCTCTTACGCGCCGTCAACTATTTCAGACTGGAAGCGCAAATATTTGGATTTTTGCTCCCAGTGTGACCGCCGCGCAGCTTGTGGTGGTTTTTTCGAATGGTATAGTCACAACGAGGGGTTCTCTGCGCTGGGTCCAATATGAAGAAAAGGCTTTTTCTTATCCCGTCGTTTTTCGCGGCGGGCTTTCTGCCGTCTAAGGCTGATGCAATGGTCCCGGGCGACCTGGTTTCCAAACCAAACCCGGTGCCGTCGGTACTCGAGCGTCTGAAGCTCAAACACATCTACACGCTGGCAGGCCATAGGTCACACAGCTCTCATAGCTCGCACTCGAGCCACCGGTCCAGCAGCGGCGGCGGCTACAGCTATCGCAGCTACAGTTCACCAAGCTACAGCTCGCCCGCACCGGTTTATACCGCTCCGACCTATACTGCGCCCAAGCCCGTTTACACCCCGCCCCCTGCTCCAGCACCGGCCCCGTCCGCACCCTCGCCTGCCTACGCGATCGCTCCGGCCGCACCTGCACTTGCCGCCCCGCTCAAAACGCTCCCCGGCAATACCGAGAAGTTCACCCGCATCGTCATGCAGGTTCAAACCGCACTCACTGCGTATGGCTACTACTCGGGCCTGATTGACGGGAAAGTCGGCCCATCTTGCAAAACCGCACTTATGGCCATGCAGACGGACTACAAGCTAAGGGCGACTGGAACCATCACGCCGGAGGTGCTGGACGCCTTTGGTATCGCCGCAAACTGAATCCAACAGAGAGATATTCGATGAGCAATCCGTTTGAGCAACAGCCATTCGAAGGTGCGGAGTTCGTAGATAACCCGGAACCACGTTGCCCGTGCCTTTTGTTGCTCGACGTGTCGGGATCGATGAACGGTCGGCCAATCAGCGAGCTGAACGACGGACTGGTCCAGTTCAAGGACGAACTCTTTGCTGACGCCTTGGCCGCCAAGCGTGTCGAAGTCGGCCTGGTCACTTTCGGTCCGGTCACGATCGTCAATGACTTCCAAAGCGTGCAGAATTGGTATGCGCCTAGCCTATCATCGCAGGGCGACACGCCGATGGGTGCGGCTATCGAACAAGGACTGCAGATGCTCCGCGAGCGCAAGGACCAGTATCGTCAAAACGGTATCTCCTACTACCGCCCTTGGGTCTTCCTCATCACCGACGGCGGCCCGACTGATGCCTGGAAAAACGCCGCAAGTCTAGTGAAGGCGGGCGAGCAGGAGAAAGCGTTCTCCTTCTTCGCAGTTGGTGTGGAAGGCGCGAACATGGAAACGCTTGCTCAGATCAGCACACGCGCTCCGTTGGCACTCAAGGCGTTGCGGTTCCGCGATCTTTTCTCATGGCTTTCCAGCTCACTCAGCTCGGTCTCCCAATCTAATCCAGGTGACGCAGTTCCCCTCTCGAACCCGTCGACTCCGGATGGATGGGCCTCTATTTCATGAATGGAGGATGGCGCTGGGCGGGTGCTCGAGCGATCGGCACCTCCCATTTGAAAACGGATACGCCGTGCCAGGACTACGCCTGCGCCAAGCTGTTTCTTACACGGGACGGGCCTGTTATGGCCGCGGTCGTTTCGGACGGCGCTGGGAGCGCGTCGTTAGCGGAATTCGGATCACGGACCGTCTGCGTTAGCTTCCTCAAGGCCTGCCGCGATTTCCTTACTCGGTCTGCCCTCGACGACTTGGACGAGGAGGTCGTCTGGGATTGGGTCGATGCGATCCGAGAGGTGATAAATCAGAAAGCCAGGGCGGCAGAAGCGCGGCCGAGAGATTTAGCAGCTACACTGGTTGCCCTTTTGGTGGCGGAAGAACGGTCCGTTGTGATTCACGTCGGTGACGGCGCGGCGGTGATCAGGCGAGAGGGTTCCGAAGAATGGGAGGTACCCTCCTGGCCCTACCACGGAGAATATGCATCGACGACCTCGTTCGTGACCGACGACCCCCAGCCCTGCCTGGAAGTCGTTTGGATCGAGGGCCCTGTCGCCGAATTCGCGGTGTTCTCCGACGGTATTGAGCGAATGGTACTCGATCATGTATCGAAGACTGCGCATGGTCCCTTCTTCAATCGGATGCTGGCTCCTCTGAAGTCTTCGGCTGCCGAAACCGTCGACAAGGCTCTGTCGCTTGCGCTCAGGGATTATCTCGACAGCGCAAACGTCTGCGAGCGCACGGATGATGACAAGTCTCTCATTCTGGGGCTGCGCACGTGACCACGGTGATCTGTTCGGATGGCAGGCGTCTGACGTTGGGGGCGACCCTCGGCAAGGGTGGTGAAGGCGCGGTGCACCACATCGTGGAAGCCGCCGACATCGCGGCCAAAATTTACAATCCCGGTAAGGCAAAGGACCGCCGCGACAAGGTCAACGCTATGGTGGCCGATCGGCTTCACGCCCGATCGGACTACGTGGCTTTCCCCATCGAAACCATAAAGTCACCGTCCGGTGATTTTCTCGGTTTCACGATGAAGAAAGTTGCCGGCTTCAAAAGCGTGCACGATCTCTATGGCCCGGGCAGCCGGAAGACGGAGTTCCCGACGGCGGATTCCCAGTTCCTGTTGAGATCAGCGATCAATCTGGCGAATGCCGTCGCGAGCATCCACGCGACCGGCTGCGTGATCGGTGACATCAATCACTCGGGAATTCTCGTTTCCAATAAAGCATTGGTCACGCTAATCGACAGCGATTCATTTCAGTACCGTTCGGGATCGAACACCTATCGTTCCCTGGTCGGGGTCGCAGAATATACTCCGCCCGAACTCCAAGGAGCGACCTTCGATAAGGTCGACCGGACTCCCAATCACGATAATTTCGGCCTCGCCGTCCTGATCTTCCAGCTTCTGTTTCTGGGTCGACATCCATTCGCGGGCCGCTACCTCGGCAAGGGCGACATGGACATTAAGACTGCCATCGGAGCCGGTCGCTTTGCCTACAGCGCGCGCAAAGCCGAGACAATGATGGAGCCCCCACCATTCGTCCCCAGTCTCGGCGACTACGGCGAGGATGTGCGCAAAGCGTTCGAGGCAGCGTTCATGCCGCCGGCGCGGCAACCGGCAGGTCGCCCTGCAGCGGCGTCGTGGTCAGCGATTCTGAAAGGCGTCGAAGCCACTCTCGCCGTTTGCACCGCCGACAAATCTCATGCTTACAAGCGCGAACTTGGCTCTTGCCCCTGGTGCAAGCTGGAAAAGACGATGGGGCGATCCTTGTTCCCCGCCCACTTCTCGCCCGCCGCTCCTATCATGGATATCGGGCAGTTGCTAAACGCCATCAAAACCATGCCCGCTCCGCCCTCGCCGCCACGTGCTGAGTCGGTGATCGGGCCGCTTCCCCGTCTGACTATGTCCCAGACCGGGAAGTCGGCAAGGAATGAACGCAACGCCACTGTCGCAGCGGGTGTAGTTGCCGTAGGCGTCGGTCTTTATCTGATGGGGCAAGTCAGCGGCTTTTGGGGCTTCGCTCTGGCGCTCGGTGCTATCGTGATTGCAGCTAGGTCGCTCGATCTCAAGACGAAGTTCGCTTCAGAACTCAATGGAGCAAAGGCCGGATGGGAGGAGCAGCAGAAAAACTGGGTCAAGAAGGCCGGACCGGAGGCTTTTGAGGCCCGTCGAAGCCACTATATCGGACTGGGAGTGACGCACTCCGGCCTGCCCGTCAAGGAGCGAGAAAAACTGGCTGCGCTGGAGCAACGGAAGCGGCAGCTACAGCTGGACAAGCACATGGACGCACATCTCATCGACCGCGCGAAAATCCCGCGTGTCGGCCCTGGCCGCAAAGCAACCCTCGCCTCCTTTGGCTTCGAAAGCGCGCTGGATGTGCGGCAGCGATCCGTGACGGGCGTTCCGGGTTTCGGGCCTGCGTTGGCCAGCGATATCGAAGGCTGGGCACGCTCGGTGGAGCGCAAGTTTGTCTTCAACGCCTCGATCCCGACGGACCCCGCGGCTGTCCAAGCCGTCAAAAGTGAGATTGCAAAGCAGCGTGCGGAAATCGAACGTGATCTGCTCAAGGCGACCGCGGACCTCAAAAACCTTGCCGACACCGCGCACGCATTGCGGACCAAGCCGCCACAGCAGCTGATTGACGCCTACACCAGACTAAAGCAGGTTGAACTGGACATCGGATAGGATCGTCATGTCCGCATCGTACAAGGGGTTTTGGATCATTGTGGGGATGACGGTCGCTGCCGTCGTCATCGCGAACTCGACCGCCAAACCCCGCCGCTTCTCGACGTACTCGGGTTCGACCTACTCAGAATCCACGAACGCGAAGCCGGTTTTTCCGTCGTCATCGCTGACACCGTCAGAACCGACTTTGGCAGAACCCTCGCCTTCGCCAATGCCCCAGTCTACCAGCCCGACGGTCGCTTCCGTGCCGGCAGGTCCGTCGCCATCGACGACAGAAAGTTCATCGGGTAGCAACAGCACGACGGAAACCCGCTCTATCGATGCGGACTTTCAAGTGGCCTTCGATCGTGCGATGGAAGTCGCACTGGCAACACCCAAGGCTGACGCGACTACGGAACCGACAGCTGCCAGCGCGAGCGACGCATCTCCTCCGCCACTTGAGACGAGGGAGATTGCTCCACAGCCTAAGATTTTCGAACAGCCGACCGCAGTGCCAGTGGGCGACGAAACCGATGAACCCGATAGGAAAGACCGCGCGCTGACGACTACCGACCTAAATCTGCGCGAGGGTCCGGGTCCTGAGTACTTGAAGGTCGAGACGATGGCCAAGGGGACCGAGTTGGTCGTGCTTGAGCGATCGGCAAATTGGTGGCGCGTAAGGTCGATGGCATCGAATGCCGAGGGGTGGATCAACGGGACGTTTGTGACGATGGCGAAGGACTGATTAGTTTGCAGAATGGCCGAGGACAACGCTCGCGGATGACGGAAAAATCACGGTCGAAGAGTTGGCAGACGTAATTATCGAGCGTCGATAGCACACCATCGTTACGAGCGGCACAAACGTCCCGATCGGTTCGTTGGACGGCTTATCAAGCCGGGCAACCCAAAATTTTTGCTCCCCGTCAAGCAATGCTACGACGCGCTGATTGAGGCTCGTCGGCCAGAAGTGTTCCTTCGTCCGCCTCCCCTCCGTCGGTCAGCAGAATGCACATACCCAGCGTCTCATCAATCCTCCCTTGTGAGTTTCAGTTGGCGACAGCCCACGCGGACCACGCTAGGCACTCTTACCGCCCCATTGTCGGCGGCCACTCGCACGGCAGCCACCCGAACGGACATCCAGAAATCGAGGCCCTGCATCAATTCTGGGAAAGCAAAGACGCAAACCGAAGGGTTGTACTCATTGGCTGCAACGTGTGTTCGAGAGCCTTAATATTCAATTTGAGAGGCATCTGTCCTGCCATTCCGCTGAAAATGCAGGTACCCGTCGGTAGGGTGGGAATAGATTCCTCCGTCAGTTTGTCGATGTAGGAAACCGCGCTGGCAATCGACTGCAGGTCTTTCTGATTGATCAGCCGATGAATGAAGTAGTTGTGGGCTTGTGACGTGATGGTCGGCGAGATGTCGTTCGGCCGTTGGCTGGCAATCGTGACGAAGACCCCAAATTTTCGGCCTTCCTTGATAATCTCCTCGAACGTTTCGAGGCGATAGTCCTTCCAGCTTTCCGTTTCCCGCGACGACTCCGTCGATAGGATATTATGGGCTTCATCGACGACGATGTTCAGGGTTTTCCCCTGGAACGACGTCTTGTGTTCCTGATAGATGCGACGGCACAGCAGCAGCGGTATCGTCTTCTTCATTTCTAGGCTGACGTCGTTCAAATTGACGACGACCACGTTGCTCGCGAAGACATCGCCTTGGATCGCCGGATTGAACACCTTTCGAATGTCGTTTTGCTTGCTCCGCAACTTGTTTATGACCGGGGCGATGTGCTCATTCTGGGCACGGTTTGCAAGAACGTCGTAGATCAGCTGGACATAGGCGAAAGTCACGATGTCAGCGATGATGTCGTCCTCGAACTCGAGATTTTCGACATGCCCGTAAACGACGGTGTTTTGGATCGCCGGCAGATTGTTGCGCAGCCATTCCTGGCCGCGTTTGTATTGGGCCGTAGTGTTGTGCCATTCGAGATCAGACGCGAGTTCGACCGGGCCCCCGTTCTGATCTTGCTCAGGAAGAACCTGCCGCAGATAGTCGAATAGCAAATCCGCTCTCACTTTGTCCGACATCCCAAGTATTTGCGTAATCTGCTGCCGGACGATGTTCCTGAGGTGCTCGATCGGGTCATTTCCACTCATGACGGCGTCATACCTGGATAGGACACGGCGCAGGAAAGGCTTCTGCGTTTTCTCGGTGGCATCCGAAATAATCGAAAGCATCTCCAGGTCGAGGAGGCCCGCGTTTCCTAGCGGCACCTTATCGCCATCGTTAACGCGAGTTGAGAGATTGTAGACGGTCTTGTCGTTGGCAATGCAGTCGGTGTGCGCATATTCGCCATTGAAGTCGAACAATATGATCCGACAGTTGTCGTTGAATCTCTGATGATTTATGGCGCGCAGTTCGGTGACGAAATGCTGGTAGAGAGTAGCCAGCGTGTTCGACTTGCCGCTCCCCGTGTTGCCGAAAATGGCGATATGGCTGTTCATCAGCCCGTCCACTGGAAGGGCAATGTCATAGCCTTCATACTCCGAGGTCGCGATATGCAGAGCTATTCCGTCCTCCGCGATTAGATTGTGAACCTGGAGCACGCGCTCGCGCGTAAGCAGGAATGCCTCGTTTCCGACCAGCGGAAGCTCCTTGGTACCTCCATAGAAACGACCTCGCCGATCGATGAACCCGACCAGCGCCACGGAAAGCACCCGGCGGCCCCGAACAACCGGATCGTCATCTTGGGGGCGAGAGGTATCAGGGTTGGCAGTCTCGCCCTCGACTTTACCGATCAGGCTTACGAACCCCTTGCGGATGTCGATGTAGCTACCGACTGCGATGTTCCTCAGAAGATCGCCGTCATAGAATAGCTCGGACAGGTTCTTGTCCTTGTCGACCGTGACGAGAATCCGTCGACCGGTAACACCCGAGACCTCACCCACTCTGAGTACAGCCTCCTTCTGGAGACGGATGTCGCTCATTGCGGTGCACCGCCATCGGGAATAATCGCCCGCAGAATGGAATTGAAGTATTTGAAGTCGATCGACGGCCCCCCGCCAGGACCGACAATCGTGACATTCCGGTTCTGAGCGAACTTATTCGAGAATCCCGTCATGTTCGCGTCGGAATAGGCGAAGATCAGCAACTGAGAGGTCGGATTGCGAAGGGCACGCTGGGTGATGTCGAGAATATGCTCGTCTGCAAACGAAAAACCGAACGCAACGAGAAGTGCGTTATCCTTGTCCATGCAGTTGGACAAAAGGCGAAGCAAGTCAAAATAGACACGTTCCATCAATGCGGATTCGAACTTCCTGAGATTCGGAAGGATCAATGCCCGCGTGGCCAATGCGGCACTTACCGCGGCAGGATCAATCTTGCTCACATTACCGGAGAGCTTTACGCCATCCGACGCGAAACGAATTTCCTTATCAGCGTCTCTTGTCCAGCTTAGCGACCCGTGCACTTTGATTAGGTTCAGAACTGGCAGTTCGGTGATCCGGTCGGTCAGGTTGCCCGACCGGTAGGTCCGGTCGAAGTATCTTGCCGGCGAAAAGATATACCTGTTGCCCACCGCCGATGTTCGATCGAACCCATCGTTCAACGTGACATTGGGAAGCTTGGATGCCGCCTTTTCAATGAAAATATCGTAATTCGTGGTGAAAATGTTCGCCTGTCTGGGCAGAAGGATGTTTTTCCGTTCGAAAAGGATGGCATCGACGATAGAAAGGAAGTCGACGTAGTTGGCAAGCGTCTCGACGAGTGGCTCCTCGTCGATATCTGCCAAAAGGTCAACGTTCGTTTCAGCCAGCTCCTCAATGAAATCGAGCGCCACCAAATTGGCCTCTTCGGAATCGCCCCCGATGAGAAGGCCGTTGATCTGCGCTTCAATATCGCCTGCAACCTGAATCGCGGGCATCGACGCCCCTGATCCGATCAGGAAGTTCAAGTTTCCAGACTGAATGCAGGATTCAACTAGCTTCCTGACGTCGTCAGCTTGGTTCGAGAGAATCAGAGTTCGCGCCATATCCGAAATAGAGCGCATTCCCGTTCAGCGAGCAACCTGTGTAACATGATAAAGCTGTAAGACATATACTGCAACGAAAGCAGGTTTGTACTCGTCTTATTGATTGTTCTCGAGATTCTACTTGGTTGCCCAGCAACAATCGGTGAAGGCGAGCGAACGCGAGAAATGCTCGTCAAGCACCGCTTTCGGAAAGGTCGAGCCGATTCCGCCAGTTCTTTCAGGTGTTGAGGCATCTATTGGTCCTCGTGACGTTCGGAAAGCGCAGGCCAAGCCTACGCCAGCGGCTTCTAGATGGTGCCCGAAATTAAGGAGGCGCATCCAACCCTCGAAGAAGCGAGAAGAATTAGAGCAGCCCAAGCGTATCAGATTTCCACCACGAAATCGGGCCAAAATTGAGTTTGCTCTCTCGGATACCCCCTTGGGTTCGAGACGATTCTTGTGCTCCCGATGCGGTAGTCATTGCGGTGATGAACGTGTCCATGGACCCAAAGGGCCGGTCGGGTTTCAAGTATGAGTTCTTGCAAATCCGAAGCGTAGCAAGCCGACAGCGGATCGTGTCGAAACTCCGTGGCCACCGAACGGGGCGACGGTGCGTGGTGGGTGACGACGACTGCTTTTTCGGTTGACCGCTTGCGAAGTTCCGTGGCTATGAACTCTCTCGTCTCGACATGCTTTTTGTAAGTGTCGATCGGTCTGAATTTGGAGTACGGATTCTTTGAAAGCCTGGTCTTTTTGTAGTCGTTCATGTCATGGAAGGCGTAAGACATCGCGACTTGGGGATTTATGCCAAATAGTCGAAAATCGGACCACAATGTGCCGCCGATAAACGACACGCCGTCGATCTCGGCCACGGCGTTTTCGAGGAAGTAGACACCCGCATGGCTTTCGGCCACGGCCTCCTTCAAGCTCTCTTGGACTGCAGCGCCATAGAACTCGTGATTACCCGCCACGACGACTATCGGGATTTTTCCAGCAAGATACTTCGCCAGCCAGCGTAAGCTCGGAACGATCCCCTTCGTCAGAACGTCGCCGGCGCAGACGACGACGTCCGCATCAGCTGGAGGCTGAATATTGAAAGGTTCGCCGAATTCCAGATGGAGGTCGGACACTGGCCAGATTTTCATGGACCGATGCGCCGATTGGAAACCGGCGTTGGAAACGAGAATGACCTGCCGCCGCCAAAACGGCGTCGGCCGGCGTCGGCCCGTTCTTTGTAGCTCAGCATTCCTTTGACCTCGAGTCTCTTTGAAACAAAATAGGAAGGTCCGGAAGGTAACGGGCAGCAAACGCCACTCGCATATTTAGCGCAACTGGGTCGTACTTTTTCGTTAGACCGCGGCGAGCCTGTTCCTCGGAAAGCCACCCGTCACCATACCGCCAACGTTCGTGGAATAGGTCATCTAGCTCGAACGCGGTCCACAGTTGGAGGTTTTTCACGGCTTTCGCCCTTGCCTGTGGCGACGAGGAACCTCGCGCCATCATCGCCAACCATTCGACGATGTCCTGCTCGGTTATGGCAGTGATGCTCTCGATCTCGGCGGCGATATCCTCCGGAATGGTAGCCAGCGCGATGTCACGAGCCTCAAGAAAGCGCTTGTCTACCGTGAAATCGATGGCCCACTCCTGGGGGTCGTCGCGCCAGAGGATCGTCTCAGCTTCTCTTGTCCATCGTCCGTCCAAAATCAAACCAAGACTCTGGAAAGCCGGAAATGCCTCGGGCGCGAGAAACGCGGGTCCGCACCCGTTCGCGGCCCGGATGTTAGGTCGAATAAGACCGGACGGTTTGGGCGCGTCTCGCGCTCCCGGATGATGCCGGTACCCGAGGACGTCGTTTTGAGCGGCTAGACTTACAACGATCGCAGCAAGATCGTCCCACCGCGGCAAAACTGTTGGCAATGCGGGTTCCGGAACGGGCACCGCGCCCAACGTTGCAAAGGTCGCATAGCCAAGCCTTATCAACGCATCGCACCCGGCTTCGTAACAACTTGTATATTGGTGCTCCCAACTGCCAGAGAGGTCGCGGGGGAGCTGCGCGACGAGAAAGTCGACGACGGGCTCCACCCATTCCCGTCCGTGGACGAGGCCGACGGGCTCGGCACCAAGGGCTATCGGTCGTCCTACGGAAGTGGAACCGACCGCAACTGACTTTTCCGAACCCGACTGCCCCGCCAACGGGCGTTCTTTCCCTGCCATAGGCCGCACGCCTCTCATTGTCGTTCCATCCTCATTAGAAGACTTAGTCGTCAAAGGTCGGCGGGAGACGCCCCTGCCAATGGTCAAATTCGACTTGAGACCCCAAACGGTACCAACGGGACAAGGTCCGCGCGATGCCGCGATCACGGTCCAAATAGAACAGCTCGCTTGATGCAGCGGTCTTGCCGTCCTGGATTTTGGGATGAGCGAGCGTTCGGCCGAGGAGGCACGGAACCCTTCTGCTGGCCAGTGACCAAGAGTTGATCGCAACTTCCGGAATCGCGGATTCAATTCCACCGACGTTTTCCAGATCATCCGCGAGGCGACGAAGCAGGCACACAAGTGTCGCACGAGGGGTGCCGAAGCATTTACCGGCGTCCGATTCATCAGGTATCACGATGGACCTCAAATCATTGATGTTCTCGTTTGAAGTGACGATAGAATCCACGGCTGGAGCACTGTCGGACCGTAGGCAGGGTCAGTCGACAGCACATCTCGGCGAGGTGTCTGACCATGCCTCCCCGAATCACCCATGATCGAAACCTCACTCCATGCACGTGTAGCTTAACTGCTCTTTTAGTGCATTTTAACGATCATAATGTCAACTCGAAGTCTTCATTTTGGCTTTTGTTGACTTTGATTTCCGCCGCCGGTTCATCGAAACGATGAAACCGCAGGTCCCGCCCGACGCGTTGAGGGCAGCACGATCGCTAGTCGGCCTCTCCCAGAGCGACGTCGCTTCGGGGAGCGGGCTGACGCGTGCCTGGATTTCCAAGATGGAAGCGGGCAAGGAACGCGTCCACCAGGCGAACCTGACGTTGCGATTGTTCTACGAGGACATGGGAATCGAGTTCCTCGGCACCCTCGATGTCGGGTCCGGGGAGCGTTCCGGCATCGGCGCGCGCTGGCGGCCGCCGCCAGGCTGGCCGGAGCGGACGTCCGAAAGCACCGGGTACCACACGGAGAGAAACGGCGTAGCTTTCCTCGCTGCGCGCGCGCTGGCGGGGCTCGACCAGCTGACTGTCGCCCGCGATGTCGATCTACACAAGACCGTGCTCGCGCGACTGGAAACCGGAAGCTTCGAACCCGACGCGGGCGACCGGCTACGGCAATACTACGAAGCCGCCGGCATCGAGTTTCTCGGTTGGGGCGATGTCAGCGAAAACCTGCATTACGGCGTGGGGGTCCGATGGAAACCCCCGAGCTAGTGGAACCGAAATCCTATGCCCCCGGTCCCGGAAGGCCGCCCCTGGCGAGCGCCCTCCCCGGACGGATCGATAAGGACGCGCGGCCATGCCGGCCGTGAGCGCGGACGCGTTCAGGGCCGCGCGCGCGCTCGCTTGCCTCAGCGAGCGGGACGTGGAGCGGCTAACGGGAATCTCACGCAGCTCTTTGGAAGCGTGCGAAGCGGGGCTGCCCGTCGCGGCGCGGACGATCGATCGCCTTCTCGACTTTTATGCCGCGATCGGGATCGAGTTTCTAGGGTGGGTGAGCTTGACCACCAACTACGAATACAGGGCCGGCGCGCGTTGGAGGCCTCCGGGGGAACCCGACCGAATGGAGCCGGAAGCGGCGCGGAACGACGATCGCTGGCTCCCTTTCGCCGCCGCCCGGGCCATGCTGCGCGGATGGGACCAGGAAACGGCCGCAGAGCAAGCCGGTCTCTCCCGAAGGCAGGTCGAACACCTCGAGGCCGGAGGCCCTTCCACGAAACAGAGCAGGCACTGGCTCCGGGTCATGTACGAGTCGAGGGGGATCGAGTTTCTCGGAGCGATCGCGAACGGACGCGTCGTCGGTGCCGGCGTCCGCCGGACATCGCTGGCGGACCCGATTTTCTGGTCGGATATTCTTGCCCGGGATGCGGGAAGGACTGACGCCGACTGACCCGTCGGAGTAGCCAGAAAGCCGGACGCTAAGTACGCCGGTCCGCCGTTTCGAACCATTTGGCGACTCGACTTGCGCCAAAAGCGCTGATTTTGATTCCGCCTTCGAACCGTGTTTCTCTACCCGTCGTATCTTCGCCCGACGGAGAAATCTCCGCTCGGCCGCGCACGGAGGAGCATACGATGTTCAATCCACATGGTTACTATTCGTACCGGGAGGTCTGCGAGCTGACCACGCTGAGCAGACCGACTATCTACCGGCTCCGGAAGAAGAACCTGTTCCCCGATCCCGACCCGCTGACGGGCCGCCGGGTCGGCTGGCCCATACCGGTGATACACCGCTGGCTGGCGGCCCGCTCGCGACGGGAGCCAGTTGCCAAGGAGGCCCGGCTGCTTGGAAGCATAAAGGTGCCGAAAAAAATTGTCCGCCCCCGGCGTGCCAAGGCCCTCAACAAAAAAACCGGCCCGCTTTCTCCAACATGATCGCGAGGTCGGCCGCGCCTGACTCCAGGCCATGGACAATTTCGTCCAGCCTATTCCCCAGCGGCGACTTGGGTCCCTCTATCCAGCGCCGCTGCCAGGGCACCCCGTGGAAGGGGCTGTATGCGGTCAATTTCAGCCGACCGCTCGGCACCCTTCGCCGGGTCTCCCAAGTGTGGCCGACATGATCCTCCTCGCGGAACTCCGCCGCGGGGATGAAGCGACCGTCGCCGACATAATAGAGGTTCCGGGTCTCGCTCGCCTCGACGACTGACAGGCCGAGCGGCACCCCGCGCACGTAAACCACGGTCGGCCGGAGCGGGGACCATGGAAGCGGGCTGTCCGCCGGTTCGCGTCTGTTGCGCTCTTCCCCCGCCCTGTCGATATCGATGCGGATGAAGATGTCGGTACCCGTAGCTATGAGAACGCGATGGCCGATGTCCTCTAGCCTGTAAAACAGTGCGCTGGCGAATCGCATGGCCTTGTCGAGCCCGTCCGGAGAAGCGGCGATGTCGACAAGGAGCTTGTCCCGCGGTTTTAGATACTGGCCGTCGGGACCCGTGCGCGCCGACCGGAAACGAGGAGCGGCGGCGAGAACCAGAGGGTGGAGCGTCTTGTTGTCCCGGGCCTGGACGGCGGTGGGCGGGCCCTGCTTGGGCCGCTCCCGCGGCGGTCTGGCGAACTCGGTCGGGGTTTTCCTCTTCCACGCACACGGCTTGCCCGGGGCCGGCTCCGGAAGAGGAGGAATCGGGGGGACCTGACCGACCTCGAGTTTTCTCCAGTAACCCGGCGGCGGCCGGGGAACGACCATCGCGCCGCAGACCCGCCCGAGATAGCTGTCCGAAATCCCTAGGCGTGCCGCCGCGTCGACACCCTTCATGGCCCAGACGAGGTCGTAGAGTTCTTTCCGGCTGATCATGGCTGCCTCCCGTCCCGGTGAGCGTTTGTCACGTCGGCCTCGTCGCGATAGAAGTCCTCCCAAGCGCCTCCCGCGGCTTCGTCGTCCCAGAAATCCAGCTTCGAGCCGTCGACCAGCTGGTCGAGCCTGTCGTGGAGCTTGGCCATCGCGTTCCGACGTTGCGGCAAATGGCCGAACTGGTCGTAAACCCCTTCGATCCCCTTCTTGCCGTGGGCCATCATTCCCTCGGCGACTGCTCCGGGAACGTCCATCGCCGATAGTGCAGTGCGGTCAACCCGCCGCATGTCATGCAGGACCCAGTGCTTCATGGTTTTGGCCGGGCTTATCTCCCGCAGCGCCGCTTCCGCTTTCACGCGGAATTTATGCACCTCATGCGAAAAGTTGTTGATCGGTATCTGGCCATTCGTTGTACTGAAGACGCAGTTACCGTGTCCCACGGGCTTGCTGCGGTGAAGTTCCGCCAGTATTTCCATCAGTTGATCCGACAGCGGCACGAAGTGGTCAATGAGCTTGCCCTTATGGCGGACGGGCGGCGCTTTCCAGAGTCTACGGAGCGGGTCCAGCTCGGACCACCGCATCCCCGCGACGGCGCTCCTCCGCGCGATCGTCAGCAGCAACACCTTGAAGTACGGACCCCATGGGTAAGGGGTATTCTCGGCGGCCTCCCAGTAAGCACGTACTTCGTCGGCGTCGAGGACCTCAAGGCGGGTGTTCGTACGAAGTCCCAGCTGGCCGGGCGTAACCCCGGCCAATGGGTCGGTGACAATCGCGTAGTCGTCGCCCCGCTCCGGCGACGTCACCCAGCCGAAGAATGTCTTGAGCAGGCCGAAGTCGTTCATCGCCTTGCCCGGCGCACGACCCCTCACTAATTTGATGATCCGAGCCAGTTCGGACCGTTTCACCTCGCCGATGGGCTTGTCGAGGATTTTATCATGGACCGGCGCGAGGAAGTCCATTCGGATCGCCGCGATATCTCCCCACACGTGGCGCGTGAATTCGCGCTCCGGCAGCCAGGCCATATAATCCGTCAGTGCGGCCCGGAACGTCTGCCGCGTCTTCAGACGCTCTTCCCGTTCGGAGCGTTTGTCTTCCTGTGTCGGGTCAATGCCCTGCTCGATCAGTGCGTTCCACTTCCGCGCCTTCTTCCGGGCCTCCTCCAGTGACATCTTGGGGAACGTGCCGATCTTGATGCGGCTCGACCCCGCTTTTCCGGGAAACCGGCAAGACAGCACGAAGACCTTCGTGCGTGTGCCGACCCTCACCACCAAGTTGGGAACGTCTCCGTCATACTTGTCGTAGCGCCTTCCGGCCTTTGTGTATTGAAGGTCGTCGATCTTTTCCTTGGTTAGGATGCGTGCTCTCGCCATTTCCGTGCTCCGTTCTGGGCGGCGCGCTGGGCGACAATGTCGGTCAAAAAGGGTTCCGCCCCTTTTCGCCGATGAAACCCCGTGAAACTGAATTTGTCAATGGATTCAATGAGTTCGACCCATATGATCCCGAATGAACCCATGTGCAATTTAGGGAGCCGACGCCTCATAACCGCTTGGTTGGGGGTTCGAGTCCCTCCGGGCCCACCATCTATTTCAAGTAGGCTTTTAGTTAGTAAGACTAGAACTTGCCGCTGCGACAGCCTGAAGCGCTTCATCAAAAAATCGCTCAGGGTCGGGCAGTAGGAAAGATGATGTCAGCGCTCCCTCGATCTCTTCACGGGTGACCACATATACGCCGTGCGCGGCGGCTTGCGGCAATTCAGCTTCGACATCCGATCTCGAAAGAGAAGTTACCATCACCGGCAACACCGCGAGATGCGCGTATCCCGACTTGCCTAACTGTTCCCGAACTTGATTTGCTCGCGCCACGACTTTCGCCAGTTTGTTTTCAGCCTTCAACAGACCCATTGTGCATTCAATAACGGCGTATCGGCCACTGGGCGTGGTCGCAATGATGTCTGGTGCTTCTTTAAGCAGTGGAGTTAATCCGAGCGTGGTGCCGTTGAAACCTCGAATCCACATCAGCCAAGAAATTGCGGATTCGAAATCATCCGATCTTGCCCCCTTTCCGGCGGGCCGGTTCAAAATCTCCCTTAGATGATCCAGATTCTTATCAAACAACTCATAAGCGGAGCGTCTCGCGTTCTGGTGATTGTCTGGATCAACGATCCAACCATAGTGCTGAGCCCTGCCGGCGTAGCCAGCAAAGCAGTGTAATATAGCTGCGTTCGGAACCTCGATTTCGGTCTGCCCTCGTATAAGGTTGCCGTCTTCACGCCAATAGAGACTATCACCACCTATCTGAGACCTTATCACAACGGACCCATTACTAAGTACCGTGTATCCGAGAGAAACACTGCTCGGGTCTAGATCCCTCGACGTTACGACACCGATGGTTGCCTTCGTGCCCTTCACGGACAATGAGAAGTCAACCTCAACCGCAGCCGGAAGAATTGCCTCGATTAAACTTGGACCGCTTCCGGCCGCCATGAGATATTGCGACAAAAGATCATGAATATTTTGATAGGGCATCGCGGCCCCTCGCAGTTCCCACTCAACCGCGTTCAAATCGAAGATCGTATCGCGATGCCGACCGGAAATAGTAAGCAGCACGTGACGGCCCTGCTGAATCCCTGGGTGGTTTTGATCAAAATGCCAACTGTAGCCGCCGGCTTCGTATTTATCGAAATGCAGTTCCCCCACAGGAAGGTGAAGAACGCCCTTGGCAAGCTCACGGAGCACATCCTCCGGGGTTTTTCCAACCTCGGAAAGCAGTAGCCGTCCCGCGAAGACGTCGCCAGATTCGAAACTCGCCGGTAAGTCCTGGGGTACGAAATTCAGCATGAGACGCCCTTGGACTAAGACTAGTCGGCCCTCGCGCCTAATCGCTAAATAACTAAAGGTCGCGTGCTTTAATGCCGGAGTGACCGGCTCGCTCAGTCGCACGAATTCGGCGATATGTTCTTCCATTGACGCCCCACGATGACCCCGTTTGCGATCTTCAATGAGCCTCCCATCGACGTCAACGTACCTAAGTATTCAATCCCCGTGATCGTGAGGTAAAATCGGCTCAAGTCAGTGCAGCTTGAGGATCACAGCAGCATGGCCATGTCCGCCGATAGCATTCGAAGATTTAATGAAATTCGCGTCCCGCAAGACGTCGTTTCTGCTACCCCTGCGGCCGACGAGGCGCGGGCCAGAAGTTCGTTATATAAATGACGCCGTACCACACCGTAGCTGGATAGCGCATTCTAATAGCTACAGGAACGCCCATCACTAGGCCTGAACCCACCCCCGCAAGCCGGATTAAGCGGCTGGCTCTCATAATAGCCACCGATCGACGACGTCTGGTCGAGGCTTCCGGACGAGGTGCAAGCCGAAGTGATCGTGGCAAGGCTGATCAGCGTTCCCACTGTGATAAATGCGAAAAATCGGGTCATCTGAGCTTCTCCTTCGCAAGGGCATGACTTTGCCCCAAATGGACGATGTATAGCGCCCGGCCGCCTGGACGACCCCTCTTAACGTCAATGTGATCGCCTAACAGGCTGCTTTCTCAAGCCTATGCGCTGTCACATAACTGTCATGCAAAATTGCCCATTGTTCCGGCAGCCTGCGCAAAATATACGCTGCCGGCTAACAAAAAAAAGAATGAGTGAAATGCAATGAGTGCCATACAGAAACTTTTCAACCGCCGGCTCCTGAGCCGTTTCGTTAGCGGTCTCGGGGCTGTTCCCCAGCGCATTCGCGAAGCCCGCGAAGAACGCACGCCCGCCATCCATCCATCCTTCATGGATGATTTCGGCGCCTGACCGTTAACGCGTCCGCTGGCCACAGGATAAGGCAAACGACCTTATCCCGGCCGGCCCTCCCCCTCAGTTCACGACGGCTGCGGCCGGTTCGCCCCAGCTTGAAATGAGTTGGCCGCCCTTGGTCGCCACGCGCATATCGTAAAGCGCGAGCGAAGCCTGGAGCTGCCGCATATCGCTGCAGCGCTTGATGATGCCGCCGATATACTGCACGCAGTCGCTGGCGCTGCCCTGCACCGAACCCGTCGCCCAATCCTTGACGATCCCGTCGGCGCCCACCAGGAAATAGGAAAGCCGGTTGTTCTGCGAAACGGTGGAGCTTCCGACCAGGCCGGCGAAATTCGTGCCGGTCTCGGTCTTGGCGGCCGGCGCCATATGCCGGTAGATCGTCATGCCGTTCTTCAACGGCGTCGCGCCGATCATCGGCCCGAAGGTCGCCTCCGAGCCCGAAAGCTGCGCCATCGGCGACTGGCCGAGATTGGCGACATCAGCATAGGGCTTGCCTAGCGCATAGCTGGTGTAAGAGCGGTTGGCGGCGTTCTCCACCTTTTCCGCCACCTGAGTGCACCCCGCCAACGCGATGGCGAGGCTGATCGAAAGAATTGCCATGAAACGCATGCTGCCCCCTCGCCGGCCACTTTGTGTCCGGAAGCCCCTTGGGCGCCCGTTTTGAAGCGGCCGCCGTCTGTTTCTTAACCCGCTGTCATTGCTAGCAGCTTTGCGGGATTTGGGAAGCGGTCGCGTGGAGACGAGCATAATTTGCTTGCCCTGTCCCGGCGCGCGTGGGGTTACCCCCCTCTGCCCTGCCGGGCATCTCCCCCACAAGGGTGGAGATCGGCAAGAAGCCATGCTTCGCCCTGAATTTACGATTCATGTGACGGCCAGTTGTTTGGGGAAGCCCTGGCCACTTGCCGATCTCCCCACTTGTGGGGGAGATGCCCGGCAGGGCAGAGGGGGGTATAACACGGCACACTCTCTCCTCGTCTCCGCGCCCCAACGCACGCATCCCTCACATTTTTCTCCCGATACACATGCGCCTGTCTTTTCCGCCGCAATAGCTTCACAATCAACCGACAGAAAGCTCATCCGGGAAACGACAACTAGGGAATGAAACATGGCGCCGATTCTATCAAAGACTATTGTGATGACTGCCCTTCTGGCCCTGCCGCTGGCGGCCGCAGTGCCCGCATTTGCGCAGGAGGCAAAGCCGCGCGAGCCGGTGATCTCCGTGACGGGGGACGGCGAATCGGCAGTGGCGCCTGACATGGCCGTCGTCAATCTCGCCGTCGTCAAGCAGGCAAAAACCGCCCGCGAAGCGCTCGACGAAAACAACAAGGCGATGAACGAGGTGCTGAAAGCGCTGAAGGACGGCGGCATTGCCGAGCGCGATCTGCAGACCTCGGGCTTCTCGATCCAGCCGCAGTATAACTATCCGCAGCCGGTCGACGGCCAGCAGGCGCCGCCGCAGCTGATCGGCTACCAGACCATCAATTCCGTCACCGTCCGGCTGCGCGATCTTTCCAAGCTCGGCCAGGTGATCGACCAGTCCGTCACGCTCGGCATCAACCAGGGCGGCGACATCCAGTTCACCAACGACAAGCCGGAAGCAGCCCTCGAAACGGCGCGCAAGAATGCCGTTGCCGATGCCGTGAAGAAGGCGAAGACGCTGAGCGAAGCCGCCGGCGTCAAGCTCGGCCGCATCATCGAGATCAACGAAAATGTGCCGCGCCCGCTGCCGCAGCCGGTCTATCGCGCCACGATGATGAAGGAAGCTTCAGACGGCGCCGTTCCCGTCCAGGGCGGCGAGAACAATTACAATGTCAGCGTCACCGTGACCTTCGCGATCGGCCAGTAAGCCTTTGGCCGGGCGGAAGGAGATCGTTTCTTCCGCTTGGCCGCACAAAAAGAAACCGCCCTTGCCGACCTGGGGAGACGGGCAAAGGCGGTTCTTGGCCGCCGCATCGGGGAGACGAGGCGGCAATGGTTTTAGTAGCGGCGCAGAGCGGGGCAGCCGCGCACGTTGCCGAAGCTCATCTCGTCGGGGCCGCGACGTGTCCAGCCCTGTACGATGACGCGGCGCGGGGTGATATCGACGACGCGCGCGCGGCGGAAGCCGTAATCCCGGGCCATATCTTCGGCAAGACGCGGATCGCAGCCGCGCATCGGCCGGCCGTAACCGGGCGGCGGACCCGGACGGCGATAATCCGGCGGCGGGCGACGGTAATCCGGCGGCGGACCACGGTCCGGCTCACCGATAATGATATTGAACTGGGCGGCAGCCGGGGCCACCGTGCCGGCAAGGGTGCCGGCTGTCAGCATGGCGGCAAGACCCGCCTTTGCCAGAAACTGCATCATTTAAGAACCTCTCCTTTAAGGTCGTGCGGCCGAGCCGCCCTCCCACTCCGCATCACGCCGCACATCATGCGGGAATCACCCATACGGATTAGACACAAGACGGCTGAAAGTGGCGCCGTCAAGGCAAAACGGCGCCAAGTGCCGCCTCAGCGCCGGATCAGCGGGCAGCCTCGGACATTCGCGAAGGTGATCCTGTCCCAGCCGCGGCGGTCGCGCCCGGCAACGACGACGACGCGCGGCGACATGCGGGCAATGCGGACATCCCGCAGGCCGAGATAATGCGCTTTGCGCACCGCCCGCATTGGCGAGCAGCCATATATCGGGCGATGATATTGCGCCTCGACGACGAGATTCGTCTGCGGTCCCGCGGCGGCCGCGGTGGAAACAGTGGCCGGAATGGAGCAGAGCGCCAGCACTGCGGCAAGCGAAGCCTTGGTGAGGAAATGCGTCATGGAGTGTCTCCGTCGATCGGTTTTACCCAAGCTCTCCCTTCAGGGATTGTCTCGACAGTAAACGCTGCAAACTGAATGGCGTTCGAACCGGGCATTCACTTCTCATTCAGAAGGATTAACCCTTTTCAGGGGCTGAGATGCAGGACGATTTCACGCCGGTGCGGCCGGTCCCGATGTTCGAAGAGATAGATGCCCTGCCAGGTGCCGAGCATCAGGCGCCCCCTGGCGACGGGAATGCCGATCGATACCTGCGTCAGCGCCGACTTGATATGCGCCGGCATATCGTCCGGTCCTTCGTCCCGATGCACGACCCAGCCCATCGAGGGATCGGAGGCAGGCGGCACGAGGCGGCGAAAGAAGGCGAGAAGATCGGTGCGCACGTCGGGATCGGCGTTTTCCTGGATCAGCAGCGAGCAGGATGTGTGGCGCACGAAGACGGTGAGAAGCCCCTCCTCCTGTCCGGACGCCCTGACGAAGGCGTCCGCCTGCTCGGTGAATTCGTAAAGGCCCTGTCCGCGCGTGGATAGAGTGAGGATCCTCTGGGGCAATGCGCTCTCCCGTCTCGGAATGACATTGCCGCGAGTTGGCGCGCCGTGGGCGGCAAGTCAAGCTCGCCTGGGCAAGTCAAGCCTTCTGCCTTGCCTCAAAATGAGGACAGGATGAAGCGCCGGTTGGCGGCGAGCACCGGCCGGGCATTCATCGGATAGACCGCCGTGAAGGTCTTTATATCCTTCTCATCGACCTCGATCGGCTGTCTCGCCACCATCCAGTCGACGATCTCGCTGCAGGGCGGCGTCGTCAGCGACCCCTCATAGGACCAGTAGGAGAATTCTTTCGGCAGCAACCCGTTCGGATCGACATCTTCGACCGCCGCTTCGCCGCCCGATGTTTTCGGAAAGGCGGCGGCCAGCCGCGAGAAAGTAGCATTGGCGGCACCCGGCGTGATGAACACGCCGAGCACGCCTAGCGCGCCGCTTTCCCGGTGCTTATGGACGAAATGGACTTCCATCGGGAAGCTTCTGCCATCGACATGATGTTCGCTCGGCGCATGGAAATGATATTGCAGTAGCTCGTAGCTCTTGCCGCCGCGCGAAAGCCTGCTGCCGTCAGGCATGTTGACCTGTATCATGTGGCCGTTGTTGACGATCTGCCCGCCCGGCTTCCAGTCGATCGCAAGCGGCGGAAGCACAGCCTTGACGGCGCCGGTCAGGTCGAGCGGCGATTGCTGCGAACCGGCCGAACAGGCAGCGTTCTCAGGCGCCAGCGCACCCCAGTGGTCCGGACCGTATTGTCCCTCATAGCTCCAAGGCCCAGCCTCCGCGGCAAAGCCCGCGCGGGCGCAGGCCGGACAGGCGCCAAGCACGATCAATCCCCTGATGAAATCACGTCGCTGCATCTCCGTCCCCCCAACGAGGGCAGCCGGCGGCCGGCCGAGCCCCGCGGAAATTATGCACGCTTATCGTGCAGATTGAAACATCAAGCACATGACATTTGGAAGGTGGGCGTCAGAGCTTGAGCAACGTCTCGAAGCCGCCGTAGATCATCCGCTTGCCGTCAAACGGCATCTGCCAGCCGTCGCCCTTCAGTCTCGGATCGTCCATCACCTTGGCATTGATCTCGTCGCGCTCCTGCCGGGACCGGTAGGTGATCCAGGAAAAGACCACCACCTCGTCCTCTTTGGCCTGCACGGCGCGGGGAAAGGAGGTCAATTCGCCATAGGGCACGTCGTCGCCGAGGCATTCGACATATTCGAGCGCGCCATATTCCTTCCAGATCGAGCCGGCGAAAGTCGAGAACTTCTTATAGGCCTCGATATTCTCCCTCGGCACCGCCACCACGAAACCATCGACATAGGACATCTCACTCCTCCTCCGCGCGTCTGCGCCTCGTATTGACGGGAGAGATAGGAAACGGATCGGACAGGTCCACCCCGGGCGAACCATTCGGCCTGGTCGGAAGCGGGCCGGCAGCATCCTTATTTCAAAAAATACTGATTTATTCCGTACTTATATAATGATTGCCTAAAATTCGACAGTATTGCTCCGCGATCTGGAGTGGCCTGACGGTACCACCCAAACGGCGTGTGTGCCCGCGTTCAGGCGTCGGCATCAACACAGTTCGTGGAGGATGTATTCATGATCAAGCTTGCTTCTATCGGAACAGCCATCGCCCTTGGTATCGGAGCATTCACCTTCGCGTCTCACGCGAATGCCCTGACCATGAAGGAATGCAGCGCCAAATACAAAGCGGCACAGGAGGCCAACAGCCTGAACGGAATGAAATGGAATGATTTCCGCAAGGCGCAATGCGGAACCGATGCAGCGGCAGCGCCCGCGGCACCTGCTGCGGGCGATGCCAAGGATGAAGAGCCGACGATGGCCAACACGGACAATGCACCCGAGCCGCCGGCCACCACGACCAAAGCCCCGAAGGGTGTGGTCTTCCCCACGAAGGTTTCAGCGAAATACGCAAGCGAGTCGCCCGGCAAGGCGAGAATGCATACCTGTCTCGACCAATACAAAGCCAACAAGGCCGATAACACCCTGAACGGCCTCACCTGGATCAAGAAGGGTGGCGGCTATTACAGCATCTGCAACAGCAAACTGAAGTCCTGACGTCATCTCGCTCGGCAATCGTCGGCGCCGCCGGAAGGCGGCGTCGGCAACGATCCACACGGAGGATACCATGAGTTTCTTTGACAATTTGGGCGGCATGCTGAGCAAGGCGATCAGCAACCATCCTGGCGGCCTCAGCGGCCTGATGTCCGATGCCTTTTCCCAATTCGGCGGGCTGGACGGAGTGGTGGCGAAACTGAACGAGGCCGGCCTCGGGTCGCAGGTCAATTCCTGGCTCGGACGCGGCGAAAACCAGCCGATCACGCCTGATGAAATCCGTTCCGCGCTCTCGAACGAGTATCTCGTCTCGCTGGCGCAGAAGCTCGGCGTGCCCACAGATCAGGTGGCGAACATCCTGGCGCAACACCTGCCGGCGGCGGTGGATCAGGCAAGCCCGGATGGAACGATCCGCAGTTCCTGACCGTCAACGCGCAGTAGCGCACTTCGCCCCGATCAGGGCCCATTGACCAGCTTGAGGATGAGCTGGCGGATATTGCCGCCGTCGCCGAGTTCGACCTTGTCGAAGTCGCGGCCGCGCTGGCGTTGTCTCTGGGAGATCTCGCCGAGGCGCCGCGTCAGTTCGATCCTGATCTTCTTGCAGCCTGGGTCATCGGCAACGGTCAGGCCGATGCTCGTCGCCTCGATCTCCTTGACCATGTCCTTGATGGTCTCTCCATGCACCCGCTCATGAGCCTGCACACCTGAAATGAAGCCCTCCCAGCTGCTCTTGACGGCAGCCGGCAGCTCAGCCGACGGTTTCGGCAGCGTATAGGTGATGACGAGCTTCGGCCGGTTGGTCACGATAACGCAGGCATTGCCCTGCGGTTCGTATTTCCGGGTCCAGGTCAGCTTGAACGTCGTATGCGCGATCGTCCGGCCCGTGCCGCCAACCTCAGGCCCCCGCGCCCCGATCGATTCATAAAGCTCGGCCCCTGTTTTGCCTGATATCGAATAGGGCCTGACCTCTTCGACAGCCTGCCACTCAGCCAAGGCAATGGCCGGCACCGATGCGAAAAACGCCGCCACCACGCAAATTGAAGAACGTCTCGTCACGCAATCCCCACCGGATGATATGTCGCGCGACCCTAATGCGGTGAAGCGCTGCTTTCAACGCGGCCGAACGAATGGTGCACGCATTACCCCTGCAACGTTTTGACCTTGGTCAGATCCGGAAAGAGCCGCATCCAGAGGATGACGACGACAATCGTGCCGAGCCCGCCGACGATGCCGGTGGCGACAGGCCCAAGGGCGGCCGCCATCATGCCGGATTCGAATTCGCCGAGCTGGTTGGAGGTGCCGATGAACAGCGAGTTGACCGCGCTGACGCGGCCGCGCATTTCGTCCGGCGTCAGAAGCTGCACGAGCGAGCTGCGCACGACGACGCTCACCGTATCCGACGCGCCGACGACAAGCAGCGCCGCGACGGAAAGCGCGATATTGGTGGAAAGCGAGAAGACGATGGTGGCAAAGCCGAATACGGCAACGGCGGCAAGCATCTTGCGCCCGACATTGGTCTCGAGCGGCCGGCGGGCAAGCACGATCGACATGGCGAGCGCGCCGATCGCCGGCGCTGCGCGCAGAAGACCGAGCCCCCAGGGCCCGGCATGCAGGATATCCCTAGCAAACATCGGCAGCAGCGCAGTCGCGCCGCCGAGCAGCACCGCAAAGAGATCGAGCGAAATCGTACCGAGCATGACAGGCCGGCTGCGGATGAAGGAGACGCCGGCAAAGACAGAAGCCAGCGTCACCGGCTCGCGCTTGGCAGGGCTCCATTGCATGCGGATCGAGATGACGTTGAAACTCGCCGCGGCAAAGAGCACCGCTGATATGGCAAAGGGCGCGACAGGGTTCAGGCCGTAGAGCAGGCCGCCGAGCGAGGGGCCGACGATCAGTGCCGTTTGCATCATCGAAGTGGAGGTGGCGACCGCCTTCTGCAACATCGAGGCGGGCACGATGTTCGGCAACAGCGCCGCCATGGTCGGCCGCTCGAAGGCGACCACCGCGCCGAGCACGGTCACGGCGGCAAGGATGCCGGCCGGCGTCAGCCATTGCTGCCAGGTCGCGACCGCCAGCACCAGCGCCGTCACCGCCTCGATCAACTGGCAGGCAAGGCCGATGCGCCGCCGGTCGAACCGGTCGGCGACATGGCCGACGACGAAGGTCAGCACCGCCATCGGCAGGAATTGGCAGAAGCCGACGAGGCCGAGCGCAAGGGCACTATGCGTCTGGTCGTAGATCATCCAGCCCATGGCAATGGCGACGGACTGGAAGGAGAGCGAGGAAAAGACGCGGGAAGCGGCGAAATTCAGATAGCCGGGATGGCGAAGAACGCTCCCCGGGCTTTGGGATATGTCCATGCAATATTGTCGGCCGGCCATACGGCCGCGCGGCCTTCATGAGAGTTTGCAGATGCGGCCCGTGTTCTGCCGCAACGACCGGTTTGTCAACCGCGATGAATGGCGGTCACCGAATTGTGCTCATCAGAAGGTGCCGGCCTCCGGCGAAGCCATTTCCTCGATGCCGTCGACGCGGTCGGGATAGAAGGCGAGATGCTCCTTGATGCTGCTGACGGCTGCATTCGGCGCCTCATAGGTCCAGACGGCATTCTTCGAACGCTCGCCGCCCGGGATGATGCTGTAATAGGACGCATCGCCCTTATAGGGACAATGGCTGCCGTGGTCGGTGCGCTGAAGCAGCGACATATCAACGTCCCTGCGTGGAATATACTGCACCGGCGGATAGGAGGCTTCGCGCAATGTCAGCGCATTGTGGCTATCGGCAATCGTCTTGCCTGCCACGGTGACGACGACGCGGGAGGGATTGTGTTCGATGGAAATCGGATGGTCCGGCCCCGGGATCTTGAATGACTTATCCGACATGGATTCTTCTCCAGAAGATATCAATCTCACTGACATAGGGCGGCCATGCCCCCGGCCCAAGTCCCCTCAGGCCTGGAATTCGAAACGCGGCGAAACCGAAGCGAGCATCGCCGTCTTTGGTGCGACCGGCCAGTGTTGCGCGAGCGCATCGGCGACGGTCGCGACCAGCCTGCCGACGTCCCAGCCGGCGGAAGCATGCAGGGCCTCGGCGACGATCAGCACAGAACGCGTCGTCTCCCGCACCGCCGAAAGCCCGCTCTGCCGGTTCGTCCAGCGCCGCGCATGCGCTCTCCCCTCGCCATCTGCGAAGATCACCTCGCCCAGTTCGGGATGCTCGTTCTCGCCGCCGAAGGTAAGATAGTTCTCGTCACCAACAGCCCGGCGCACCTCGAGATCGCCCGCAATCTTTTCCGTGTCGAAGACGGCGATCGGAATGGCGAAGGCGAGCGAAATCGCATTGCAGAGATCGACGAGCGGATGCAGGCGCGGCAGCGCCTGTTCCTGGCGGAAGCGGCGCAGCAGCGCTTCGGATGCGCAGCGATATTGCGTCGGCTTCAGCCCCATGCGGGAAAAGCCGCGTCGCCACGCCTGGATCTCAGGGAATTCGCCTTCCGGCGCCTGGGCGAGCCGGGCTTCGGCGATCGCGCTGAAGCTTGCGATCGACGCATCGACGTCTGCCGCCGCATGGATACCTTCGGCATGGAGCGCACCGGCGCGAAGCTCTGGAAAGGTCTGCCACATGGCATCGGAATGGCTGAACTGCATGGTCTATCTCCCTTCGGCGATCTTCGCTGCGGCACGGCTCCCGGCCAAGGCAAGCCCGAACACGGCCGCCAGCACGCAGGCAATGCCGGCGATCTGGTTGAGCCCGACAGGCTCGTCAAGGATGACGAAGGCGAGCACGACGGCGCAAACCGGGGCAAGTGCGGTGAAGAGCGAGGCTTCCGTTCCGCTCACGCGCTCCGCGCCCGCATACCAGAGCAGGAACCCGCCGACCGTCGGCACCAGCGCATAATAGACGACGGCAGCGATCGCGCCTGCCGAAACATCATGTGCGAAAGGCGCCTCGAAAACGACCGGGATGATGGAGACGACCAGGCCGATGCCGGTCATCAGTGTCGATTGGCAAAGCGGCGGGATCTCCGCCTTCAGCCGTTTGTTCAAGAGGATGAACAGTCCCTCACAGACGACGGCCAGGAAGATCAGCGCATTGCCGAAGAGCGACCCGCCGGCCGCATTTGGCGTGAAGGCGATCGAAAGCACGCCCGCCGTCGCAAAACCTATCGCGAAAAGCAAGGCGCGCTGCGGCCGCTCGCGAAGCAGCAGGATGGAAATTACAGCCGACACCACCGGCAGCGTGCCGATGATGACGCCGGCATCGGCGGCCGAGGTCAGGCTGAGACCGGAGATCAGCAGCGTCGTATAGCCGACGCTTCCGGCGCCTGCCTGAATGACAAGAATGAGGCGGTCATTCCGCGAGAGCTTCGGCAGCCGCGCGCCGGTCGCCCGCATCAGCGCGAGAAAGACGGGAAAAGCGAGCGCGAAGCGCAGAGCGGTTGCCGTAAACGGTGGCAGGCCCGAGGCGATGAGCTTGCTCGCAATAACCGTGCTTCCCACAGTCAGCATGGCCAGCGCCAGATAGAGATACCCTTGAACCTGTCTCGACATTCCGTCTCTCCTGTTGGAAGCGCCGAGGAAACAGCAGGAGCCGGTCAGTGGTCTTGAACGAAATTGCAGGCGCCGGGCCGTTGTTCAGAGAAAGGCGCTGGCATAGAGGCGCGGCGACAGTCCGTATTTGCGCGTGAAGACGCGCGTCATATGACTCTGGTCGGCAAAACCGCTGGCAAAGGCCGCTTCCGCAAGTGGCATGCCCTGAGCGATCAGCCGCCGGGCGATATGGATGCGGGCCTGCACGAGATAGGCATGCGGCGTCAGGCCGGTCGCCTTGGCAAAACCGCGCAGCACCTGGAAACGGCTGAGCCCGCTTTCCCTGGAGAGATCGGCAAGCGAGACGACCGCAAGCGGGTCGCTGTCGATCAGATCCCGCGCGGCGCGGATGGATGCCGGCGCCGCCGTCCGATCCTCTTGCTCGGCGCGTTCCCGCATGACATCGGCGACGAGCTGCAAAAGCAGTTCCTCATGCGGCAATGCATCAGCCACCCCACCGGTCACCGCGCGAAACAGCGTTTCGAAGCGAACGGCGATCTCAGGGTTGCGGATGACGGGGTGCGGGATTTCCGACCGCCCTGCCCCGCCTTCGCCGATCTCGCGCTGGAGATCGGTAACGATGGCAGGATCGAAATAGAGGATGCGCCAGGATCGCCCCTCGCCGATCGGCGCACCGTCATGCACCTCGTTCGGATTGACCGTGATGATCTCGCCGGCCTCGGCCTCCACCATGCCGCGCCCGCTCAGCGATCTCTGCGCGCCTGCAAAGATGAGGCCAATGCCGAACTGCTCATGCGTGTGGCGCGCGAAGCTGTGATGCGTTTCCGCTTCCACGGCTTCGACGCCTCTCAGCGCCGAGCGCAGCATCCTGAACTGGTTTTTCGCCATCGTCTGTCCGCAGGTCCGATCGCCGGCCACTTTGCCAGCCGGGCGAATAGGACGCAACCGTCGCTGTTCCGGCACCTACAGAAGCACGCTCAGAAGAACTCATCGAGCAGTTGATAGTAGTAGAGCCTTGCCGGATCGGGAGCCGACATGCCGTAGCGAGCGAGAAAGGGCTGTAACAGCGCCGCGCCAAAATTATCGGCGATGCTGCGGCAGGCGAGCGCGATGTCCTGATAGCGGTCGGCGACACCGAGACGGCTGCAATCGATATAACCGGCGAATCGGCCGTCGGAAGCGATGAAATTCGGCAGACAGGCATCGCCATGCGAAACGACGAGATCCTCGTCGCCCGGCTTCAGGCTCTCGAGTTCGGCGAAGAGTTCGGCAGCGCTCTTCCCAAGCCGGGCCGCATCGAAATCCTCCTCATCGACGATCCCCGCCTCCATGCGCGCCTTGGCGACCGGCAGGCGCTTTTCCCGACGGTGGTCGAAGGGGCAAGAGGCGATCGGAAGGCGATGGAGGTCGCGGAGTGCTGTTGCCAGCAGCTCGACGCGCGCAAGCGGCGTCAGCGCCGACGCGCTGGCAAGGTCGCTCCCCGGCAGCGCACTGATCAGCAGCCAGTTGTGCTCACCGTCGCTTTCCCGCGCGATCACATCGGGGCATGGCAGGCCGGAGGCCGTGAGCCAGCCAAGCCGGGCCGGGCCGCTTCGTCGGCGAGCTCGCCGAAGGGAGCCACATCCTCGACCTTCAGATAGAGCGCCGGCAGGCCCTCGCCTTCGAGGCGGAAGACACTTGCCGCCGATCGGCCGAGCGCATCCTGCTCCATCCGGTAACCGGACAGGCGTGCCGCCAGCGGACCAACAGGCAATTTCTCGGAAACTATCAATGAAACGTTTCGGCGGGCGCGGCTTCGAGAAGGATCTCGAAAGCTTCTTCCAGTGCCGCCACCAGAATATCGGTCAGCTCCTCGCCCTTATTTTCCAGGAACAGCGCGCTCACGGCTTCGTCCTGACGCTCCAAGAACTGCTCGATCTCGTTCGACATGTCATTGTCCCTTCTTCACCGTAACCATCACGGCCATGGGGAAACGATAGGAGCGCTTCCTTGCGCCTAGCTGGTTCCAGCGAGATACGGTCGCGGATTGCATTGGCTACTCATTAATGCTGTAGGTTGCATACTGGCTGCGAGGGATTAACCCGCCAGCCTCATGGCCAAACGAAACGACTTTCGTGGCATCCTCATCAACCTCGCAACGGAAACGAATTTGGTACCAGCCTTTAGCGGTGCGGAAAGCGGCACTTTTGATATCGAGCACTGTGCCGCGTGATAGTCCGAAAGTAGGCACGACAATCGGCTGAAAGCTGGGCGAATCGTGAATAAGCTGTTGCTGGAGCTCATTGCCGCAAAGCTGGGCGACGCGTTTGCCGCGCGACATACCATTCATCGCCATTCTCGCCACCGGATCGTCGTCGTCCGCCTGCGAAAATAATGTCTTCGCTTTGGGCAGATCGTCCTTTGCAGCATCCACCTTCGGCGGTTCAAGCGGCTTCTGCTCCGGTGGCTTGACCATCTCGATATCGGTCTTTGCTTCACCGGTCGCTTCTGCAAGCGGCGCGTTGCGTTCGGAAGAAACATCGGTCGTCGCAACCTCGGGGAGTTGCACGTCATCTGGAACCGGCTTTGCCGGCGGCGTCTCAGCCGGTGGCTTTTCTGCGGAAGCCTCCGCAGGCGCCTGTTCCGGCTTTGCGCCGTGCTGGGGTGCTGTCGTCGCTGGCTTTACGTCGCCTTGGGAAGAATTCCCCGTCGTCGTTTTTTCACGTCCGCTGTCCCTCTCACCAAACTCGAAGACGGGAGCCAGACTTGGCATGGGCGCGGACTTGGCTTGCGCAGAAGACTTATTTTCAGTCGCCCGTGGCGGCGGTGGCGGTGGCGGCGGTGGAGGTGGGGGCGGCGGAGGCGGAGGTGGTTGTCTCTTTGCCTCTTCCGGTGGTTTTGGCTCCGGTAGCTTTACCTCGGGCTTCTTCTCTTCCGGCTTTTTCTCTTCCGGCTTTTTCTCCTCCGGCGGCGGGACGAGTTCCACCTTCACGCTCTCGTCCTCGGCAGGCTTCGGCTCAATCTTCGGCAGCCCGAAAATAAGAAGGACGACGATAGGAATATGCGCGACAACAGACGCGACGACGCCCCAGCGGATTTCAGGCCGCCGGTTTCCCGCTTCGTGATGCTCTTCCGTTTGTACCACTTCGTCTGTCACAGCAGCGATGTGGCCTCTAAAACCGGCAGCATCAAGCCAAAAAAGTAAAAAACCTTGTGATCGCAGCAACCATGGGGTTCATTGGTCGGCAGGCCCGTCATCGGCCGCCAGATCATGCGCCTGCCATTCGTCCTTCGGGATAGCGCTGCCGATGAGAAAGGCGAAGGAAGCGACCTTGCCGGAGCGGGCATCGAGTTCGCACCTGAACTGGATGTTGTACCACGCCTTCTCGGTTCTGATGGCGCCGCCCCTCACCTCGACGCTGTTGCCGCTGACCTTCTCTGCCGCCATTGCATAGGGCGCAAACGCGTCCGGACGCATGTCTTGCCGCGCTCGGCGGACCTGCTCCATCGCCTCCAGGTCACAAAGCTGCAAATTGCGCTCGCCGCCGGCAAGGCCACGCAACGCTTCGCGGGCGCGCCGGCTGCGCGGATCTGATAACACCGTCTCCGAAAACAGCTGGCCCGCCTCAACGAATGCATCGGGCTTCGGCAGCGCCGGAGGGACGGAAGCCACTTCAGGCGACGTCGAGGCCGCCGGCGCCTTCTCCTGATACGGCGGAGGGATCTCCTGCGCCGACACACTCGCATCCGGCTTTGTCGCAATGGGTGCAGGCGTCGCGACCCGCTGCGCTATCGCGGAAGGTTTGGCGACTTCGGGAACGATATCGACCGTGATGCCGTCGTCCGGCAACGGTGCCGGCGGCTCAGGTCTCGGAAGCAGCAGGAGCAGCAGCGCAAGCATGACGGCATGCAACGCGAACGAGGCGAAAGCGCCCCGCTCGATGCCTTCATCCCGATTTTCCCACACCAGTGCCATCGCTCAGGAAGCAGCTGTCGGGCAATCGAAGGCGGCCATGAAACCCGGGAACGCTTTCATCAAGAGCCCTGCCGATACGCCACGAGGAATTAAGGACAGGGCGACAGTGCCAGTCTGACGCGAGTTGCGCAACGCTTATGATCGCCGATAGCGGTCCTTTGTCGCGATCAACCAAGCGAGCCGATGATCTCTCGATAGGCGGCCTCCGGGAATGCCTTCAGTGTCTGGGTGCGGACATTGCCGCCCATCGCCAACGAGAGGCCAAACCGCGCCATGACGGCATCGTCAGGCGCTTCGCAGACAGCCACCATGTCGTGGCCGCCCATCGTCAGAAAGAACTGGTTGAAGGAGCCGCCCATATCGCCGAGCAGTTTCTTCGCCGCATCCAGCCGTTTTGACGAGTCGCGAACGTTGCGCACACCTTGGTCCGTCCAGTTGATCAACACGATGTAAGTGGTCATTTCGTACCTCCCACCGGAGGATTTGCCCGACACGGGCATGTGTCGGTCCTCGCTCGCGCATCGCGATCGATTTCTTCCCCCGTGGCCGGACTATAATCTTGTCACCACCGAGCGACAAGAAAACCGCCGGGATCATTGGTATTAGGCGTGTCGCCCAAAAGTGTGCGGCAGTGGCGCAAAGACGAAAAGCAAAAAGCCGGACATGAAGCCCGGCTTTCGCAATCGTAGAGGTCGTATCGCCCCTTAGCTGTCGAGGAACGAGCGCAGCTTTCTGGAGCGGCTCGGATGCTTGAGCTTGCGCAGCGCCTTCGCCTCGATCTGGCGGATACGTTCGCGGGTGACCGAGAACTGCTGGCCGACTTCTTCGAGCGTATGGTCGGTGTTCATGCCGATGCCGAAGCGCATGCGCAGGACACGTTCTTCACGCGGCGTCAGCGAGGCGAGAACGCGGGTCGTCGTCTCGCGCAGGTTCGCCTGGATGGCGGCGTCGATCGGCAGCAGCGCGTTCTTGTCCTCGATGAAATCGCCGAGATGCGAATCCTCTTCGTCGCCCACGGGGGTTTCGAGCGAGATCGGCTCCTTGGCGATCTTCAGGACCTTGCGGACCTTTTCGAGCGGCATGGCGAGCTTTTCGGCCAATTCTTCCGGGGTCGGCTCGCGGCCGATCTCGTGCAGCATCTGGCGCGATGTGCGGACGATCTTGTTGATCGTCTCGATCATATGCACCGGAATGCGGATCGTGCGGGCCTGGTCGGCGATCGAGCGGGTGATCGCCTGACGGATCCACCACGTCGCATAGGTCGAGAACTTGTAGCCGCGGCGGTATTCGAACTTGTCGACCGCCTTCATCAGGCCGATATTGCCTTCCTGAATGAGGTCGAGGAACTGCAGGCCGCGGTTCGTGTACTTCTTGGCGATTGAAATGACGAGGCGAAGGTTCGCTTCGACCATTTCCTTCTTGGCGATGCGCGCTTCGCGCTCGCCCTTCTGCACCATGTGCACGATGCGGCGGAATTCCGAGATCGAAATGCCGGTTTCGGTCGCGAGATTCTGGATCTCCTGGCGGATGTCGCGGATCGTCGTGTTTTCGCCCTTGGCGAATTCCTTCCAGCCGCGAGCGGCCAGATTGCCGATCGACTTCATCCAGTTCGGATCGAGCTCGGCGCCCTGGTACTGTTCCAGGAACGAGTCACGCTTGACGCCATAGGATTCGGCCAGACGCAGCAGGCGGCCCTCGTTGGAAACGAGGCGCTTGTTGATGTCGTAAAGCTGCTCGACCAGAGCGTCGATGCGGTTCTGGTTCAAGGACAGAGACTTGACGGCCTTGATGAGCTCATCCTTGAGCTCCTTGTAGCGGCGCTCCTGGGCTGTCGACAGCGTGCCGGATGCCGATAGGCGCTGCTCGACCTGCTGGTCCTGCAGCTTGCGCAGCTTCTTGTAGGTCTCGGCGATCGTATCGAGCGTCTCCATCACCTGCGGGCGAAGCTCGGCTTCCATTGCCGCCAGCGAAAGGTTGGATTCGTCCTCGTCCTCTTCCTCCTCCTCAGGAGGCATGCTTTCGCCGCCGACATCGGTGATGTCGTCGTCGCCGGAGCGGGCGCGGCGGGTCTTTTCCTTCTCTTCCGCCGCCTTGCGGTCGGCCTCGATCTTCTCGGGACTCTGGAACTGCGGCGCCGCCTTGGCTTCAGGACCCGAATAGGTCGTTTCGAGATCGATGATCTCGCGCAGCAGCGTCGTGCCTTCGTTGAGTTCGTCGCGCCAGATGATCAGCGCCTGGAACGTCAGCGGGCTCTCGCAGAGGCCTGCGATCATCGTTTCGCGGCCGGCCTCGATACGCTTGGCGATCGCAATTTCGCCCTCGCGGGAAAGAAGCTCGACCGAGCCCATCTCGCGCAGGTACATGCGAACCGGATCGTCGGTACGATCGGTCGGTTCTTTCTTCTTGGCGGTCGCAAGCGCGGTGCCGCTCGAAGGCGCGAGTTCGCCGCCCTCGCTCTCTTCGTCGCCGCCGGCGTCGTCGTCATCGCCGCCCTGGGCGCCGGCTTCCTCGGCTTCCTCGTCTTCGATGACGTTGATGCCCATGTCCGACAGCATCGACATCGTGTCTTCGATCTGCTCGGACGTCACTTCCTCGGACGGCAGGACGGCATTGAGCTCGTCCATCGTCACATAGCCGCGCTTCTTGGCGGCCTTGATCATCTTCTTGACCGCGTCGTCGGAAAGATCGAGAAGAGGGCCGTCGCTTGCGCCGTCGCGTTCGACTTCCGCGTCTTCGTTCTCTTTGACCTTGGTTGCCATTTATATCGTCGCCTTCCTGACGCTATCCAATCTCGCTACGGTGAATGGGCCGTCTCAGGGCCTGACGCGTCGCTCGCGCCGCCCTCGAATCACCTTTGCCCACCTAACGGGATGACATTTAAAGCCTGATTAACCACGATCGCCGGCACCGGACAGCAAAGCTTTCTTGCTTTTGGATTTCCGGCCATGGTTGCGCGATCCGCCTTGACCCAGTTCACCGTTTCAACAAGTCGAACGGTGATTCCCACATTTTTTGTTCTCGTCAAGCTTTTCCAGAAAAAAAGCTCACGAAATATCGGAAAAAGCCTTATCCACAGGCTTTGAACCGCGGCAGCGATTGCGAAGCCTTATTTAAGATGCGGCGAACAAAAGACAAGGGCAGCAAATATTTTGCCCGCCATACCCGTTATTTCCACCATTTTTGCAGTTGTACCGATGATATATGCGCCTTCAGCCTGAAGAATCTAACGCGCCGCGCCGTCATAGGCCTTCACCGTCAGCGCCCCGAGATCGACCGCGGGAATGCAGCGCAGATTGATCGAGGCCATCGCCGCGCCATCCGGGGTCACGGCTTCACCAAACGGCGCGATGCCGCAATTGGCGCAGAAGTGATGCCGGATGACATGGCTGTTGAAAGTATAGGTCGAGAGATTGGCCTCCGGCGTCTTCAGCACCAGCTTGTCACGCGGCACGAAGGCGAGAAGCCCGCCCCGCCTGCGGCAGAGCGAGCAGTTGCAATCCAGCGCCTCGGTGAATTCGCCTTCGACGCAATGGCAGCTTCCTTCATAAATCATGTCGTCCTCCTCACATCCAATCCATGACGACCTTGCCGGAGTTGCCCGACCGCATCGCCTCGAAGCCATCGCGGAAATCGTCGATGCCGATCCGATGGGTGATGATGGGCGCAAGGTCGAGGCCGCCCTGGACGAAGGCGATCATCTTGTACCAGGTCTCGAACATCTCGCGGCCATAGATGCCCTTGAGATTGAGCATCTTGAAGATCACCTTGTTCCAGTCGATCTCGAAACCAGCAGGCGCGATGCCGAGAATGGCGATCTTGCCGCCATTGTTCATCTTGTCGATCATGTCGCGGAAGGCGGGGGCCGCTCCCGACATTTCAAGCCCGACGTCGAAACCCTCCGTCATGCCGATCGCCTTCATCACATCGGCGAGGTTTTCCTTGGAAGCATCGACGACGTGGTCAATGCCGAGTTTGCGGGCGAGATCCAGCCGGTGCGGATTGATATCGGTGATGACGACCTTGCGGGCGCCGGATCGCTTGGCGACGAGCGCGCCCATGATGCCGATCGGGCCGGCGCCGGTGACGAGCACGTCCTCGCCGACAAGATCGAAGGAGAGTGCGGTATGCACGGCATTGCCGAACGGGTCGAAGATTGCCGCGATCTCGTCTGATATATCGTCCGGGATCGGCACGACATTGCTTTCGGGGATGCAGACGAATTCGCCGAAGGAACCCGGGCGGTTGACGCCGACGCCAAGCGTGTTGCGGCAGAGGTGCCCCCTGCCCGCCCGGCAGTTGCGGCACTTGCCGCAGACGATATGCCCCTCGCCGGAGACGCGCTCGCCGACATGATAGCGGGTGACCGCCGAACCGATCTCGGCGATCTCGCCGGAAAATTCATGGCCGACCACCATCGGCACCGGAATGGTCTTCTGCGCCCACTGGTCCCAGTTCCAGATATGGACGTCGGTGCCGCAGATCGCCGATTTCTTCACCCGGATCAGCACATCGTTCGGCCCGACCTCGGGCACCGGCACATTCTCCATCCAGAGCCCGACTTCCGGTTTCGCTTTGACCAGTGCCTTCATCATGTTCGACATATCTGTATTCCTTGGCCCCGTATCTGTCGCAGCCCCTCATCCGCCTGCCGGCCCCTTCTCCCCGCAAGCGGGGCGAAGGGATATGCCGCACCGTTTCCGCATTCTCAAGCGGTCCGTTGGGCACGTCCCCTCTCCCCGCGAGCGGGGAGAGGGTTAGGGTGAGGGGCAGCATCGCCTATTCTCAAATCACACCCAATTCCCGCCCTGCCTCGGCAAAAGCCGCGATCGCCCGCTCCACATCCGCCCGCGAATGCGCCGCCGACATCTGCGTGCGAATGCGGGCCTGGCCTTTCGGCACCACGGGGAAGGAGAAGCCGATCACATAGATCCCCTTCTTCAGCATCAGGCCCGCCATGTCCTGGGCGAGCTTGGCGTCACCCAGCATGACGGGGATGATCGGATGGCCTTCGCCGGCAAGCGTGAAACCGAGCTTGGTCATCTCTGTGCGGAAGAGATCCGCATTGTCGGAAAGGCGCTTGCGCAAGGCATCGCCGTTTTCGATGAGATCGAACACCTTGAGCGAGGCCGCAGCGATGACAGGCGCCAGCGTGTTCGAGAACAGATAGGGCCGCGAGCGCTGCCGCAGCCATTCGACGACTTCAGCCTTGGCCGAAGTGTAACCGCCCGAGGCGCCGCCGAGCGCTTTGCCAAGCGTGCCGGTGATGATGTCGATCCGGCCCTCGACACCGCAATGTTCGGCCGAACCGCGGCCGTTCTTGCCGACGAAGCCGACGGCGTGGCTGTCATCGACCATGACCATCGCGCCGTATTTTTCGGCGAGATCGCAGACACCGCCGAGATTGGCGATGATGCCATCCATCGAGAAGACGCCGTCGGTGGCGACCAGCTTGAAGCGGCTGCCTTCGGCCTTTTTCAATTCCTCTTCGAGTGCTGCCATGTCGTTGTTGGCGTAGCGGAAACGCTTGGCCTTCGAAAGCCTGACGCCGTCGATGATCGAGGCGTGGTTCAGCGCGTCCGAGATGATCGCGTCCTCTTCGGACAGCAGCGTTTCGAACAGGCCGCCATTGGCATCGAAGCAGGAGGAATAGAGGATCGTGTCTTCCATGCCGAGGAAGGCGGAGATGCGCGCCTCGAGTTGCTTATGCTCCTCCTGCGTGCCGCAGATGAAGCGCACCGAAGCCATGCCATAACCGTAGCGGTCGAGCGCCTGCTTGCCGGCCTCGGCCAGTTCCTCGTTGTCGGCAAGGCCGAGATAGTTGTTGGCGCAGAAATTCAGCACCCGCTCGCCGGTGGAAATGCCGATCTCGCCCGCCTGCTTGGAAGTGATGACCCGCTCGGATTTATAGAGGCCGGCATCCTTCAGCACCGAAATCTCGTTGCGGAGATGGGAGAGAAATTGCGAGGTCATGGGGCGGCCCTTCGTGAAGATTTCCGTGCCAGCCGGGTTAGCATATCGCCGCCGGCTTGTCTTCTTCAGCGCTGGACCGAGATCAGCCGTGAGCCTTCAGCCCTTGTCGTGCGAGAGAATGATCTCGAGGAAGGCATCGCCGTAGCGTTCGAGCTTCGCCTGCCCGACGCCCGATATGGCGAGCAATTCCTTGCGGCTTCGCGGCTTCTCCGTGGCGAAGGCGATGAGTGTCGTATCGGGAAAGACGACATAGGGCGGCACGCCGAGCGATTTCGCGATCGCCATGCGCTCGGCCCGCAGCGCCTCGAAGAGAGCGCCATCGGCGCCTGACAAGCCGGATTTGCGCTCGCCGCGCTCCGCCTTCTTCGTACGCCGCTCCGAGGCCGGGCGGTCCTTGCGAAAGAACACCTGCCGCTCGTGCTTGAAGACGGCCCGCGCCTCCGGCTCCAGCTTCAGCGCGCCGAAAGCTTCGTGATCGACGCGGATCAGACCCATGGCAAGCAGCTGACGGAACACGGATTGCCAGACACGCGCCGGAATATCCTTGCCGGCACCGAAGACCGGCATCTCGGCGTGACCGAAACGCTCGGTCTTTTCGTTGACGTTGCCGAGGAGCACGTCGACGACATGGCCGGCGCCGAAACGCTCGCCGGTGCGATAGATGGCGGCCAGCGCCTTGATCGCCGCCTCTGTGCCCTCCCAGGTTTCGACCGGCTTCAGGCAGGTGTCGCAATTGCCGCAATGGCCGGCATGCGCTTCGCCGAAATGAGCAAGGATCGCCTGGCGCCGGCAGGAAGCCGTCTCGCAGATGGCCAGCAATGCGTTGAGTTTGGCGCGTTCGACCCGCTTGATCTCGGCGGCGGCACTGCCCTCGTCGATCATCCGGCCGCGCTGGATGACGTCGGCCATGCCATAGGCCATCCAGACGTCCGACGGCAGGCCGTCGCGCCCGGCGCGCCCGGTCTCCTGATAATAGGCTTCCACCGAGCCCGGCAGGTCGAGATGGGCGACATACCGCACATTCGGCTTATCGATGCCCATGCCGAAGGCGACGGTGGCGACCAGGCAAAGATTCTCTTCTTTCAGGAAGGCATCCTGATTGGCGTCGCGAACCGCCCTGTCCATGCCGGCATGATAGGCGAGCGCGCGGATGCCCTGCCCGTTCAGCCAGTCGGCCGTATCCTCGACCTTGGCGCGCGACAGGCAATAGACGATGCCGCTGTCGCCCTTATGTCCGGAGAGGAACCGCAAGAGCTGCTGGCGCGGCTGGTCACGCTCGACGATCTCGTAGGCAATGTTCGGCCGGTCGAAACTGGTGGTGAAGATCTCCGCGGCATCGAGCCCCAACCGCTCGATGATGTCGTCGCGCGTATGCGGATCGGCCGTCGCCGTCAGCGCCACGCGCGGCACGCCGGGATATTGTTCGCCGAGCCGGCCGAGGGCACGATATTCCGGCCGGAAATCATGGCCCCATTGCGAGACGCAGTGGGCCTCGTCGATGGCAAAGAGCGCGATCTTCTCGTTGGCGATCAGCTCGCGGAACCCGTCGGTCAGAATGCGCTCGGGCGTCACGTAGAGAAGGTCGAGCTGGCCTGCCGAGAGCGCGCGACGAACCTCGACGAATTCCTCGCGCGACAGCGACGAATTGAGCGCTGCGGCACGGATGCCGAGCTGCTTCATCGCCTCCACCTGATCGCGCATCAGCGCAATCAGCGGCGAAACGACGATGCCGACGCCATCGCGGCAAAGCGCCGGGATCTGAAAACACAGCGATTTGCCGGCACCTGTGGGAAAGAGCACGACGGCGTCGCCGCCGGAAACCACATGTTCGACCACCTGCTGCTGCTTGCCGCGGAAGGAGGAATAGCCATAGACCTGCTTGAGGATAGCGAGTGGCGAGCGGCCGGAAGAAAACAGCGCGCCGGAAGCGGAAAAGCCCGGTTCATTGCGTTCGGTCAGCGACATCAGTGGTTCGCCGCCCCTTTAACGCGGCCGGAAAGCACCCCGAAGCCATCGATGATCGCCTCCTGGTTCTCAAGGCGCACCCCTTCGAAATGCACTTCCTGCTGCGCGCGCATCAATTGAACGATCGCCTCGCCGTCGCCGGCTTCGGTCGCCAGCGCAATCTCTCGCTCGAGTTCGATCTTCTGCCGGCGCAGCGCCTTCGCCCGCTTGTGGAAGGCCAGCGCCTGGCGGTAGCCTTCGCGCGCATCCTCCATCGCCGCCTCCTCGGTCGCCGTCCAGAGCCGGGCATTGCGCACCTGCTGATCGAGGCTCTTGATGAGCGGACCGAAACCCTCGAATTCCAGCCGTTCGGTCAGATATTCGCGTGTCAGATGCGGGCCGGCGACGGCAGCGGCAGCCCCGAGCATCGCCGACCAGAGCCGCTGCAGCTCGCGGCTGTCATAGTCGATCGCGGCGATTTCGTCATAATCGTCGATCATCAGCGAGGGATGATTGATGACGGTCAGCGCCAACACGCTTTCGCGCAACGCCGTATTGTCCCGGTGGCCGCGCACGGGGCCCGAGCGGGCGAGCCGGTCGGAAATGATGCTGGGGCTTTTCGGCCCCGCCTTGCCGGCATTGTCGCGGCCCGGGCGGTAATTGCCATTGCCCGCGAAGCCGCCGCGGCGCTCGCCATTGTTGCGGTTCTGGAACTGCGGCTGGAAGAAGGCGTTCAGCCGGTCGCGAATATCCTGCTGGTAGTGGCGGCGCACATTCTCGTCGGCGATGACGGCGACGAGCTGTTTCAGCCGCGCCTCGAGTTCGGCGCGCGCCTCGGGCGTATCGAACTTGCCGGTATTGATCTCCCGGCTCCACAGCATCTCGGAAAGCGGCTTTGCCTGGCTCATCACCTTGTCGAAGGGCGCGCGGCCCTCGTCGCGCACCAGATCGTCGGGGTCCTTGCCGTCGGGCAGAAGCGCGAAGCGGACGGAACGGCCGGGCTTCAGATGCGGCAGCGCCAGTTCGGCGGCGCGATTGGCGGCGCGGATACCGGCCCCGTCGCCGTCGAAGCAGAGCACCGGTTGCGGTACCATCTTCCAGAGCAGTTCGAGCTGGTTTTCGGTAAGCGCCGTGCCAAGCGGCGCAACGGCACTCTCCACGCCGGCCTGATAGAGCGCGATCACGTCCATATAACCTTCGACGGCGATGATGGTGCCTGTCGCATTGTCATCCTGAGGGTCGCCGCGGCCCGGTCCCTGGATCGCGCGCCGCGCACGGGCGAAATTATAAAGAACATTGCCCTTGTGGAAGAGCTCCGTCTCGTTCGAGTTCAGATATTTCGCCGGCGCATCCGCAGACATGGCACGGCCGCCGAAAGCGATGACCTTCTCTCGCGACGAAAGGATCGGGAACATAATGCGGTCGCGGAAGCGATCGTAGGAAACCGGCACGTTTTCATGGACGACCAGGCCACAGGCCTCGATCTGCTCCTTGAGCACGCCCTTGCCGGCAAGAAATTCCTTCAGCGCATTGCGGCTGTCGGGCGCATAGCCGAGACGGAAGGTCTCGATGGTGCGTCCCGTCAGCCCGCGGTCGCGCAGATAGGCCCGTGCCCTCGCCCCATTCGCCGTCTGCAACTGGTCCTGGAAAAATTGCGTCGCCATTTCCATGACGTCGATCAGCGAACCGCGCTCCTTCTCACGCTTCTCCATCACAGGATCGGCCAGCGGCATCGGCATGCCGGCCATATCGGCGATCTGCTGCACCGCCTCGGGAAAACTCAGGCCCTCGAGTTCGGTCAGGAAGCGGAAATGGTCGCCGGTGACCCCACAGCCGAAGCAGTGATAGCGGCCCTTTCGGTCCTCGCAGTGGAAGCTCGGCGATTTCTCGCCGTGGAACGGGCAGCAGGCCCAATAATCGCCGCGCGATACGTTGGTCTTGCGCTTGTCCCAGCTGACGCGGCGCGCAATCACGTTCGAAATCGGAACGCGGTCGCGGATCTCATCGAGAAAGGTGTTGGAAAAGCGCATCTATACCTCTTGGCCAAGCTCCATATAAGCTGCTTTGCCGCTCCATGCCACGAAACTTGTCATGAAAACCCGCTATTCACAGGCAAGTGCACCGGTTGCTTGCGATGTCGGTTTTCCAATCAACAACACGTTATCGCCCCTGCGACAGGGGTGCGACATTATTGTCCTCGCAGATCGGGAACGGCACCGTCGTGAGTGCTCCACAAAGAGCCAAAGCCTGCCGAATTCCCATATTAAATCCTTTAAAAACAGTGACATATCAATTCCGCCGCTCGGACACCCCCGTCTTACAGCCTACTGCCCGGCCTCCGCTTTGATGCCCCCCAAACCGCCGTTTTCGCCAATCATTATTTTTTTGTAATTTGAATAAGCAGCCAGCCCGCAATAGGTTCGATCTCAACAAAGCGATCCCCGAGCGAAGCACCATCCCTACCCCCGGCGCCGCTTCGCAAGGGTGCCTTTGCAAATACCCTCCGGTTTGGGCCTCGGTCCTGCGTTGCCGGCGGAAGCAAAGAGCAAGAAGGCAGGAGCGCCCCCAGCTCCTGCCTTCTTAAATTTTGGCTCGCCTTGCGACAACTCTCCCTTTGAAATTAACCGCTTATTGACAAAACCGTTGACAGGCGGTGCTGGCATGAAAGATGTATGCGCCGAACTCCTGGACCTCTCCAATGGCTTTTACCGCGGAAAATCTTGCAGCAGACGATCGATTTTTCGCTGCGATCCTGCAGTGCGCCGATCAGATGCTCGCCATCTATCGCGAGAGCCCGCGCATCGCCTCGATCTTCGCCGCGCAGCAGCGCTGGCTGATGGCCCATGCCGGTTTCGCCCTTCACTACGGTCATCCCGACGGCGGCAAGAGCGGCCTCTATTCCGGCCGCTTCATCGATTTCGCGGTCAAGAACGATATCGCCAGCCGCAACACGGCCGCAGCCTTCATGCAGGAAATGCTGGCCTATCGCTTCCTGCGACCGGTTCCCGGCCCCGACAAGCGCACACGCTACCTGGAGCCGACCGAAATCGCCGAGCAGCATTTCACCCGTTGGCTCGTCACCCATATGATGATCCTCGATAGCCTCGACGGCGGTGAGCGCGCCGACAAGATCACTGCCGATCCCTCGGCGATGATGGCAGCGATCCAGCCGCTGATCGCCAAGGCGATCATCGGGAGTGAAGCGGTGCGCAATCCAGGCCCGACCTTCAACCTCTTCAACTGGGCAAATTCCGGCGGACTGGTGATGGACTACCTGATCTCGCGCCTTCCGGAATTTCCCCGGACGGCCGACCGCGTCGTTCTCGGCCCTCTGTCGCTCAGGGAACTGCGCGAACAGTTCATGATCTCCAACACCCATCTGAAGCGGCTACTGACGCAGGCGGCGACCATGGAAAGCGTCGGCTGGACAGAACTCTCCCGCAAGGGCGACTTCTGGCTGTCGGGCCACTTCATCCGCGAATATTGGAATTATCAGGCGGCGAAATTCGCCATCGTCGATGCCGCCGCCGAAGCGGTGCTCGGGCCTGCGGTCCGTGACGAGCCGCAGGCACGACGCGTTATCTGAAACTTATCCGTTCAACAATTCCTTGACGGTCGCCGAGGCCTTGGCGAAATCCATCTGGCCGGCATAACGCTCCTTCAGCGCTGCCATCACCTTGCCCATATCCTTGGCGCCCGCGGCACCCGTCTCGGCGATGATCGCCGAGACGTTGGCGCGCACTTCACTGTCGGAAAGCTGCTTCGGCATGAAATCCTGAATGACGGTGATTTCGGCGCGCTCCTTGGCGGCAAGCTCCGGCCGGGAATTCTCCTCGTAGATCTTTGCCGATTCGTCGCGCTGCTTCACCATCTTGGCGAGAATCTGCAGGATCTCGTCGTCGCTCGCCTGCTCCTTGCCGGTGCCGCGATTGGCGATATCGCGGTCCTTGACCGCGGCCTGAATCAGCCGGACGGTGGAAAGCCGCTCCGCATTCTTGGCCTTCATCGCCTCTTTCAGCTGGGTGGCGAGTTGATCGCGCAGCATGGTCTTCACTCCTGTTTTGATGCCGCTTCATAAACCACGCTGATGCGGCGGATCAAATAAATTGCGCGATCAGGGAGATAAAGCGCAGGAAAACGGCGGCAATCTCGGCTACAAAGATTGACGCTAAGCGATTGCGTGGCTATTTACCGCCACCTGCACCAAAATTCGTGATCAGGCCTGAAGCGCGCGGCATTGCCGTGTCCACACGCCTGCGAGATCAAATGGCGACGAGCGCGGCAACGCGCCCACCTGCCGGAAACGGGATGAAGATGACCGCGACAGCACCCTGGACAATCGAAAAGCCGACCGCCCTGCTCGTTCTTGCCGACGGCACGGTCATCGAAGGCAAGGGCATCGGCGCCACCGGCAAAGTGCCGGCCGAAGTGGTCTTCAACACGGCGCTGACCGGCTATGAGGAGATCCTGACGGACCCCTCCTATCTCGGCCAGATCGTCACCTTCACCTTCCCGCATATCGGCAATATCGGCACCAACGAGGAAGACATCGAGGATCTGACGCCGGCCGCCCGGCACGGCGCCGTCGGCGTCATCTTCAAGGCCGACATCACCGACCCTTCGAACTACCGCGCCGCCAAGCACCTCGACCAATGGCTGAAGGCACGCGGCGTCATCGGCCTCTGCGGCATCGACACGCGCGCGCTGACAGCCTGGATCCGCGAGAACGGCGCCCCGAACGCGGTGATCGCCCACGATCCTAACGGCGTCTTCGACATCGAGACGCTGAAGGCCGAAGCCAAAGCCTGGAGCGGCCTCGAAGGTCTCGACCTTGCCAAGATCGCCTCGTCGGGCCAGTCCTCGCAGTGGACCGAAACGCCGTGGGTCTGGAACGAAGGTTACGGTGAACTCAAGGCTGCGGACGCCAAATTCCACGTCGTCTGCCTCGATTACGGCGTCAAGCGCAACATCCTGCGCCTGTTTGCCGGCCTCGACTGCAAGGTGACCGTCATGCCGGCCACAACGAGCGCCGAAGACGTCCTCGCCATGCAGCCGGACGGCATCTTCCTGTCGAACGGCCCGGGCGATCCGGCGGCAACCGGCGAATATGCCGTGCCTGTCATCAAGACGCTGATCAAGACCGACATCCCGGTTTTCGGCATCTGCCTCGGCCACCAGATGCTGGGTCTCGCACTCGGCGCAAAGACCGAGAAGATGCATCAGGGCCATCACGGCGCCAACCACCCCGTCAAGGACCACACGACGGGCAAGGTCGAGATCGTCTCGATGAACCATGGCTTCGCGGTCGACTCGAAATCGCTGCCTGATGGCGTTGAAGAGACTCACATTTCGCTTTTTGACGGCACCAATTGCGGCCTGCGCGTGCTCGGCAAGCAGGTCTTTTCCGTCCAGCATCATCCGGAAGCTTCTCCCGGCCCGCAGGACAGCCACTATCTCTTCCGCCGCTTCATCAACATGGTGCGCGAAAAGAAGGGCGAATCGGCACTCGCCGAACGCTGATTTCAAGCCACAGCGATTTCCGATGAAGGCTCGCCCAGGCGGGCCTTTTTCTTTATCCGCCCCTTGACCTCAGCTTAAGTTGAGGAATTACAGATCTGCCTGCAAACATCTGATGCAGGAGAAAACTGGATGAGCGGAGCTTTCTACAGGATAGACAAGTTCGTCGTGCCGGCAGCGGCGCGAGAGGAATTTCTCGTCAAAGTGATGATGACCCACAAGCTGTTGGAGGCGCAGGACGGTTTCATCGATCACAGGGTGCTGGAACAGGTCGCCGGCCCAGGCGAATTCAATTTCGTCACGATCGCCGAATGGGAAAATACGGAGGTCGTCGAGCGCGCGGGGGCGGCCGTTGCAGCGGCCCATAGGGTCGCCCATTTCGATCCGCAGGAAATGTTTGCACGTCTCGGCATTCGCGCCGATATCGCCAGTTACAAGCCCGTCGCGGCCTGACGGCAGAGGCGGACGGCTCAGGCGTGGGCCAGCTCCGCCTCCCGGCGAAGGAGAAGGTAGAAGCGCGCACAGAGCATGACGGCGGCGGCTGCCAGCCCGACGAGGAAGCCGAACCAGATGCCGATACCGCCGAAACCCAGCGGGAAGGCAAAGGCCCAGGCCAGGAAGAAGCCGATCGGCCAGTAAGCGATCAACGCCATGATCATCGGTACGCGCGCGTCCTTGAGACCGCGCAGCAATCCATTGGCGATCACCTGCAGCCCGTCGACGAGCTGGAAAAGCCCGGCAACGACGATCAGCGGCCCGGCATAGGCAAGCACCTCCGGCGCTTCGGGCGAGTTCACGTCGAGGAACCAGCTGCCGAGGAATTGCGGCATGGTGGCAAAGAGTACCGAGCCCACCGCCGAAATGGCGCAGGCGAGGATGAGCACCATGATCGAAGCCCGCACCAGCCCCTGATGGTCGCCCTGCCCGTGCGCGACGCCGACGCGCACCGTCGCCGCCTGGCTGAGGCCGAGCGGGATCATGAATGCGATCGACGCCCATTGCAGGGCAATGCCGTGAGCCGCAAGCTCGATGGTGCCGATATAGCCCATCAGCAGCGAGGCCACCGTGAACAGGCTGACTTCGGCAAGGATGGTGACGCTGATCGGGAAACCAAGCCGGATGACCTCCAGCAGCGCATGCCAGTCGGGTTTCCAGAACCGCACGAAGATCTCGTAGCGCCGGGTCTCTTCCCGCCGCTGCACGAAAGCCAGGATGAAGAGGAAGCCTGCCGTCTGCACGACGACCGAAACGATCGCAGCGCCCTCGAGCCCCATTGCCGGAAAGCCGAAATGGCCGAGCACGAGCATATAGGCGAAGATCGCATTCATCACCAGCGTGGCGATGGTGACGTTGAGGATGATGCCCGCCTTGCCGATGGCGCTGACCAGCGCCCGCATGACGTTGAAGAGCAGCGCCGGCAGCACGCCGAACTGGCCGATCATGATGTAGCCGTGGGCGAGTTTGGCCACCTCGGGCTTCTGCTGTGCGAAGAGAAGGACCTGCTCCGAATTGAAGAAGGCCGGCTGCATGATTACCCAGTACCCGATCACCACCCACAGACCCATGCGCAGCGACCGGCGCACCGAGACAACGTCGCCGCGGCCGTAGGCCTGCGCCACCATCGGAATGACGGCGATGGCAAAGCCCGAGCCGAAGATCAGGATCGTGAACAGGAACTGCGCCGCAAGCACCATCGCCGCCAGATGCTCGGCGCCGAGCCGGCCGACGATCATCACGTCGGTGGTGTTGATGCCGAGCTGGGCAAGCTGCGCGCCGATCAGCGGAATGCCGAGCGCCAGCGTTGCACGGAAATGTGCGCCCCAACGATTATCGGTTGTCGGCGCAAGTCTGCGCGCGTCGATCGGCGTGTCCATGACACCAGTCCTGTGATTGAAATATGCGTCGCCGCAGCTTGCGGCGAAATAACATCCGGACTTAGAGCAAAGCCCCGCAAAGAACTACCCCAGATGAGGCAGATGATGAAAAATTCATCATCGCATCAGCGTTTCTGATCGATCAACCTGCCGCTTCCAGTGCCTCGGCCGGTTCACGGACCCGAACCCGCATGAGGAACACGCCGGCGGCCACCAGGATGAACAGGGCAGCGGTCAAATAGGGCGCCCCGGCGAAGGTGACCGGCGCCTCGGGCCGCGTGAAATAACCGAACATCTGCGTGAAGATCAGCGGCCCAAGGATGGTCGTGATGCTGCTGAGGCTGGTCAGCGCGCCTTGCAACTCGCCTTGCGCCGAGGGCGGCACCTTGCCGGCGGCGATGCTGCGCAGCGGCGGATCGGCGACGTTTTCCATGACGGTCGCAACGATGATGACATAGACGACCCAGCCCTCCCAGGCGAAGGCATAGCCGGTGAGCCCGACGGCCGAGAAGCAGAGGCCGAGAAGAGCGGTCTTCCACTCGCCGAGTACCGGCACGATCCGCGGCAGAACCAGCCCCATGACGATCACCGCGCCGATGCCATAAATGCCGAGCGACAGGCCGATCTGTCCCTCGCTCCAGCCGTAACGATAGGTCGAGACGAACGACCAGACCGAGGGATAGACGGCATGCGCCAGGAAAAACAGGAACATGACGAGGCTGACCCAGCCGATGCCGGGATAATGGCGCATCTGGCGCAACGCGCCGAGCGGATTGGCGCGTTTCCATTCGAACCGGCGGCGGTTCTTCGCCGCCAGCGTTTCCGGCAGCAGGAAGCAGGCGGCGATGAAATTGATGAGCGATAGCGCGGCCGCGCCGAGGAACGGCACACGCGGGCCGAATTCGCCGAGGAAGCCGCCGACGACGGGGCCGATGGTGAAGCCGACGCCGAACGCAATGCCGATCAGCCCGAAATTCTTCGCCCGGTTCTCCTCGGTGCTGATATCGGCGATATAGGCCGAGCAGGTGGCGAAGCTGCCGCCGCTGATGCCGGCAAGCACGCGGCCGACGAACAGCATCCAGAAGCTGGTAGCGATGCCGCAGATGAAATTGTCGATCGCAAAGGTCAGCACCGAAAGCAAAAGGATCGGACGACGGCCGAAACGGTCGGACAGGTTTCCGAGCAGCGGCGCGAACAGGAATTGCATGCCGGCATAGACGAGCATCAGCCAGCCGCCGTCGATCGCCGCATCGCTGACGCTGCCGCCGGTCAACTGCTCCAGATAGGCGGGCAGCACCGGCATGATGATGGCGATGCCGATAATGTCGAGGAAGAGGATGATGAAGACCAGGAAAAGGCCGCGGCGAACGAATTTGGGGTCCAGCATGAGGCATCTCTACAGCGGTTGGTTCTGAAAAGACGATCTCATCGCCGAGAAAGTGACATAGCTCAGAAAGGAAACCGAAACAATCCGTGAACATTTCAAAGTTTTTGATAATGCCAGGCGGGAAGTTCATGAGATGCCTCAACCGGAGGGCGCGCGCTGCCGTTCCAGCTTCAGGAGATCGAGAGCCGCCCAGCCGATCGCCGGGCGTTCCCTTGCAATCGCTGCGACGGCTTCCAGATCACCAGAGAACACCGGTAAAAAGACTGGTCATTGTGCATTTCGCCGTACAGCCCGTCCTGTGCCGCCCGATTATCGCCCGCATGCGAAAGCGGTAGAACGGCATCGAGGACGCCCCCGGCGCGGATACCCGATTGCGCCGCGTGGCGCAAACTGATGGAGAAGACAAATGCAGACTTATCGTTTAGGAAAGACCGGACCCGATGTCTCGGCCATCGGTCTCGGCTGCATGGGCATGTCGGGCATGTACGGCCCCTCGGATCGCGCAGAAAGCATCGCGACGATCCATGCCGCGCTCGATGCCGGCATCAACCTGCTCGACACCGGCGATTTCTACGGCATGGGCCACAATGAAATGCTGATCGGCGAGGCATTGAAAGGCCGCAGGCGCGAGAGCGCCGTCATCAGCGTCAAGTTCGGCGGCCTGCGCGATCCCGTCGGCGGCTGGAACGGCATCGATGCCCGCCCGGTCGCGGTGAAGAACTTCCTCAGCTACACGCTGCAGCGCCTCGGTGTCGACTATATCGACATCTACCGCCCGGCCCGCCTCGATCCGAACGTGCCGATCGAGGACACGGTCGGCGCCATCGCCGACATGGTCAAGGCAGGTTATGTCAGGCATATCGGCCTGTCGGAGGTCGGTGCCGATACGATCCGCCGCGCCGCCACTGTTGCCCCGATCGTCGACCTGCAGATCGAATATTCGCTGATCTCGCGCGGCATCGAGGAGAAGATCCTGCCGACGACACGCGAACTCGGCATCTCGATCACCGCCTACGGCGTGCTCTCGCGCGGCCTGATCAGCGGCCACTGGCAGAAGGGCCAGGGTGCGACGGCCGGCGATTTCCGTGCCTACAGCCCGCGCTTCCAGGAAGGCAATATCGAACAAAACCTCGCTCTGGTGGAGAAGCTGCGCGAGATCGCCGAGGCAAAGAGCGTCTCGGTCGCCCAGATCGCCATCGCCTGGGTCGCCGCCAAGGGCAAGGATATCGTCCCGATCATCGGCGCCCGCCGCCGCGACCGGCTGAGCGAGGCGCTCGGCTCACGCGCGGTCGACCTGTCACCAGACGATTTCGCCGCCATCGAACGCGCCGTGCCGAAGGATGCGGCTGCAGGTGGGCGTTATCCCGAACATATGCTGCAGGATATGGACAGCGAGAAGTAAGCAAAAGGATTGAAACGGCTGCGTGGGCGCGTGCTACGCGCCTCTACCTCTCACCCTCTCAGATCGGCCCGGAAAACGTATCGCAGGCCGACAGCTGGCCGCTGTCGAAACCGCGCTTGAACCATTTGACGCGCTGCGCCGAGGTGCCGTGGTTGAAGCTTTCGGGGACGACGTAGCCCTGCGACCGTTTCTGCAGCGTGTCGTCGCCGATCTGCTGGGCAGCGTTCAGCGCTTCCTCCAGGTCGCCGGACTCCAAGAGGCCCTTCTGCTGGGTATATTTGCCCCAGATGCCGGCAAAGCAATCGGCCTGCAACTCGACGCGCACCGACATCTTGTTGGCTTCCTCCTCGCTCATGCGCTGGCGGGCCTGATTGAATTTCGGCAGGATGCCGAGCAGGTTCTGCACATGATGGCCCACCTCGTGGGCAACGACATAGGCCTCGGCAAAATCGCCCGACGCGCCGAACCGGTCGGAAAGCTCCTGGAAGAATTCGGTGTCGAGATAGACCTTGTGATCGCCAGGGCAGTAGAACGGCCCGGTAGCCGATGATGCGGAGCCGCAGGCCGATGCGGTCGAACCCGAGAACAGCACGAGGCGCGGCTCCTCGTAATTCTGGCCCTGCGCCTGGAAGATGCCCTGCCAGGTATCCTCGGTCTCGGCAAGAACGGTGCGCATGAAAGCGGTCATCTCGTCATTGGCAGGCGTGCGCGTTCCGCCCGACTGGCTCTGCTCGTAGCCGGGGCCGGTCGTCACGCCGCCGGTGTCGAGCACCTGCAACAGGTCGATGCCCATCATCTTGAAGATGAAATAGATGACGACGAGGAAGATGATCGTGCCGATACTGAGGCCGCCGCCGGCACGGCGAACGCCCCCGCCGGACGGAAAATTGAAGCCGCCCCCGCGGCCGAAACCTCCGCCGCCCGGATCACCGCGGCGATCCTCGACATTGTCGGACTGACGCCGGCCTCTCCATTCCATCTTCGCTCTCCCCGGCAATGCCCCGTGCTTGCACTCAAGGAATCTATATATCCGTCAGCGGCCGGAATTCCAGCGGCTTCATCGGGCCATCAGGCGCCCGCGCCGGCGACGATGCGCGATTGCGGCCAGGATCGAGCCGATCACCGCCGCGGCAAGGGCCGCCGGCCATTGCCCGCCGGTGAAGACGACCGCATGCATGATCCGGCCGGGCACGAAAGTAAACAGGCCGGCAAGAACGATGCCGCCGAAATAAAGACCGGCGACGATGCGCCTGTGAAGACGGATATCGCCGCGACGAGCCGCCGCGATCGCATTCCAGCTGCCGAACAATGTTGCGATGGACAGAAGATGGATCGGGCTGAACCCGTAGAAAAGATCGAGCTCATGAATGAAGAAGCTCGATATCGCCGTCACGACCATCAGCGCCATCCAGATCCTGCCGAACAGCCGGTGGCGCGGCGTGCCTTTGGGGCGCAGGAGGATATAGGCGCCGAGAAGTGCTGCCGGCGTAACGACGGCGACATGGATCTGGACGGCAAGCGGGGCGTCGAGGAGCGGTTCGAGGGTCATGGGCGGCATCCGGTTGAATTCGATCCGTCTTTCCGCCAAGACTGCATCTGCCTCAATCCGAACCGCGCGAACGGCAGGAAAACTTCGTGATTCACCCCTTCTTGCAATCCACGCTTCGCGAATTGCAGGTCTTTCTCCATTCCCGGCGCTTCTGGGGAACCTTTGCCGCGATCGTCCTGCTCTTTGCCGTCACCGGCCCCTACGGCACGATGGAAAGCATGGCCTTCGGCGAACGCCTCGCCTACTGGCTGACCCTGCATGCCCTTGCCTGGGCGATCGCCATTCTCTGCGCGGTCATCGCCGAAAGACTGTTGCGGGAGGTGGTCGCTTCGATGTTTGCCCGCATGATGGCCGGTTCGCTCATAGCCGCCCTGCCGATCGGTTTTGCCATCGGCCTCGTCGACTACGCCTTCACCGGTGAAGCGACTACGCTGGAAAGCGGCCTCTACCGCGCGCTCTTCGCCATCCCTCTCTGCGCTCTTTTCTGCCTTCTGACTTACATGGCGATGAGCCAGAAAATCGCCGAAGCCGCAGTTCCTGAGGAAACCAGCCCCCGCCTCTCGATCCTCGATCGGCTGAAGCCTGACAATCGTGGCCCTCTGCTGCGCCTTTCCGTCCAGGATCACTATACCGAGGTGGTGACCAGCCGCGGGCGCGAACTGCTGCTCCTGCGTTTCGCCGACGCGCTGAAGGAAACCGCCGCGACGCCTGGTCTTCGTGTCCATCGCTCGCATTGGGTGGCCGACGCCCATGTCGAAAGCCTGAAACGCGACAATGGCAGGCTGCTGATCCTCACCCGTGACGGCACGCAAATCCCGGTCAGCCGCAGTTATGCCGAGGACGTGCGCCGCCGCTTCACCTAAGGAAGACGCACGGCGCCGCAGGCCCCTGGCGGGACTCCCGCTTTCGCTCGTCCCGAAGCAAGGCTAGGGATTCCGGCTGCTCGTCGGGCCGGACGCTAAATAGCCGTTCGCGCCGTGTTGGATTCCTGTCGATTCCGCGATTTATGGGGTTCCGTTTGCAAATACATTTGCCTATAAGCCGCTTCTAGCCTGAAAAGACCCTCAATGCGCGACCCGACCCGGTGATCTCCCACCCTGGCCGGCTTTTTGCGCAGCTAGAAATGGATATCGCCCATGCCGAAGCGCCAAGACATCAAATCGATCCTCATCATCGGCGCGGGACCGATCGTCATTGGCCAGGCTTGCGAGTTCGACTATTCCGGCACCCAGGCCTGCAAGGCGCTGAAGGAGGAAGGCTACCGCGTCATCCTCGTCAACTCCAACCCGGCGACGATCATGACCGATCCGGGCCTTGCCGACGCCACCTATGTCGAACCGATTACCCCCGAGGTCGTCGCCAAGATCATTGCCAAGGAGCGCCCGGATGCGCTGCTGCCGACCATGGGCGGCCAGACGGCGCTGAACACCGCGCTTTCGCTGAAGCGCATGGGCGTGCTCGATCGCTACAATGTCGAGATGATCGGCGCCAAGCCCGCCGCCATCGACATGGCCGAAGACCGCGCGCTGTTTCGCGAGGCGATGGCCCGTATCGGCCTGGAAACGCCGCGTTCGATGCTGGCCAACGCCACCGACATCAAGGACCTCGACCGCAAGACGCACGAGGCCGAGCGCAACAAGCTGCGCGAAAGCCTGTCCGGATCCGAGCTCGACAAGGCGCTGGACGAACTGGAAAACCAGTGGAACCTCGGCGAGAGCGACCGCAAGCAGCGTTACATGAGCCATGCCATGGCGATCGCGGCCCAGGCCATCGATCATGTCGGCCTGCCCGCCATCATCCGCCCCTCCTTCACGCTCGGCGGCACCGGCGGCGGCATCGCCTACAACCGCTCGGAATTCTTCGAGATCGTCGGCGGCGGCCTCGACGCCTCGCCGACCACCGAAGTGCTGGTCGAGGAATCGGTGCTTGGCTGGAAGGAATATGAAATGGAGGTCGTCCGCGACAAGGCGGACAACTGCATCATCATCTGCTCGATCGAAAACATCGATCCGATGGGCGTCCATACCGGCGATTCGATCACCGTCGCGCCGGCGCTGACGCTGACCGACAAGGAATACCAGATCATGCGCAACGCCTCGATTGCGGTGCTGCGCGAGATCGGCGTCGAAACCGGCGGCTCGAACGTCCAGTTCGCCGTCAATCCGAAGGACGGCCGTCTCGTCGTCATCGAAATGAACCCGCGCGTCTCGCGCTCGTCGGCGCTCGCCTCCAAGGCCACCGGCTTCCCGATCGCCAAGATTGCCGCCAAGCTCGCGATCGGCTATACACTCGACGAGCTGGAAAACGACATCACCGGCGGCGCAACGCCTGCCTCATTCGAACCGTCGATCGACTACGTCGTCACCAAGATCCCGCGTTTCGCCTTCGAGAAATTCCCCGGCGCTTCGCCGGTGCTGACGACGGCGATGAAGTCGGTCGGCGAAGTCATGGCGATCGGCCGCACCTTCGCCGAATCACTGCAGAAGGCGCTGCGCGGCCTCGAAACCGGCCTGACCGGCCTCGACGAAATCGAAATTCCTGATTTCGAGGAAGGTGAATCCAGCCAGAACGCCATCCGCGCCGCCATCGGCACGCCGACGCCGGACCGTCTGCGCATGGTCGCCCAGGCGCTGCGCCAGGGCCTCAGCATCGAAGAGGTGCATGAAGGCTGCAAGATCGACCCGTGGTTCCTCGCTGAGCTCAAGAACATCGTCGACATGGAAGCCCGCATCCGCGAGCACGGCCTGCCGGAGGATGCCACCAACCTGCGCATGCTGAAGGCCATGGGCTTCTCCGACGCCCGCCTGGCGACGCTGACCGGCAAACGCCCGAAGGAAGTCGCCGAACTGCGCAACGGCCTGAACGTCCGGCCGGTCTTCAAGCGCATCGATACCTGTGCCGCCGAATTCGCTTCGCCGACTGCCTATATGTATTCGACCTACGAGACGCCCTTCGCCGGCGCCGCCCGCTCGGAGGCCGAAGTCTCCGACCGCAAGAAGGTCGTCATTCTCGGCGGTGGCCCGAACCGCATCGGCCAGGGCATCGAGTTCGACTATTGCTGCTGCCATGCCGCCTTCGCGCTGAAGGATGCCGGTTATGAAGCGATCATGATCAACTGCAATCCCGAAACCGTCTCGACCGACTACGACACGTCGGACCGCCTCTATTTCGAGCCGCTGACCGCCGAAGATGTGATCGAGATCCTGCGCGCCGAGCAGGAAAAGGGCGAAGTCGTCGGCGTCATCGTCCAGTTCGGCGGCCAGACGCCGCTGAAGCTTGCCGAGGCGCTGGAAAAGAACGGCATTCCGATCCTCGGCACCGCGCCTGACATGATCGACCTTGCCGAAGACCGCGACCGCTTCCAGAAGCTCCTGATGAAGCTCGATCTCAACCAGCCGAACAACGGCATCGCCTATTCGGTCGAGCAGGCCCGCCTGGTCGCGGCCGAAATCGGCTTCCCGCTGGTCGTGCGCCCGTCCTACGTGCTCGGCGGCCGCGCCATGCAGATCCTGCATTCTGAGGGCCAGTTGCAGAGCTACTTGCTCGACACGGTTCCGGAACTGGTGCCTGAAGATATCAAGCAGCGCTATCCCAACGACAAGACCGGCCAGATCAACACCCTGCTCGGCAAGAACCCGCTGCTCTTCGACAGCTATCTCTCTCATGCGATCGAAGTCGACGTCGACTGCCTCTCCGACGGCACCGACGTCTATGTCGCCGGTATTATGGAGCATATCGAGGAAGCCGGCATCCATTCCGGCGACAGCGCCTGCTCGCTGCCGCCGCGCTCGCTGCCCGTCGAACTGATCGACGAGCTGGAGCGCCAAGCCAAGGCGATGGCCAAGGCGCTCAATGTCGGCGGCCTGATGAACGTCCAGTTCGCCATCAAGGACGGCATCGTCTACGTTCTCGAGGTCAATCCGCGCGCCTCGCGTACCGTGCCCTTCGTCGCCAAGACCATCGGCGCGCCGATCGCCAAGATCGCCGCCCGCGTCATGGCCGGCGAGAAACTCGACGCGACCTTCGCCGCCTACGGCGAAAAGCCCGATCCGCGCAAGCTGAAGCACATCGCCGTCAAGGAAGCCGTCTTCCCCTTCGCTCGTTTCCCCGGCGTCGACACCCTGCTCGGCCCGGAAATGCGCTCGACCGGCGAAGTCATCGGCCTCGACACCGATTTCGCCCTTGCCTTCGCCAAGTCGCAGCTCGGCGCCGGCGTAGAGCTGCCGCGTGACGGGACGGTCTTCGTCTCAGTGCGCGACGAGGACAAGCCGCGCGTGCTGCCGGCGATCCGCATCCTTGTCGAGCAGGGCTTCAAGGTGCTGGCGACCGGCGGCACCGCCCGCTTCCTCGGCGAAAACGGCATCACCGCCACCAAGATCAACAAGGTGCTGGAAGGCCGTCCGCACATCGAGGACGCAATCCGCAACCGGCAGGTCCAGCTTGTCATCAACACCACCGACGGCAACAAGGCGATCTCGGACTCCAAGTCGCTGCGCCGTGCAACGCTGATGCAGAAGGTGCCCTATTATACGACGATGGCAGGTGCCGAGGCCGCCGCCCAGGCGATCAAGGCGCTGAAGGCCGGCAATCTCGAAGTGCGGCCGCTGCAGAGCTACTTCGCCTGAGATAGGGCAGCATCACCGCTCGATGAGCGGTGATGCACACCTCGAAGCTCCGGAATCGATTTATCCAGCCGCTGCCATAAGCCGCTGGATTTTCGCCATATCTTCGCGAAACCGCGCCAGCTCCTCGGCTTTCAGCCGCTCGTCGGGAATACGCAGCAGGTAGGAAGGATGCACCGTCACGAAGAGCGTTCGCCTGTCGTCGATCGCAATGGCTTTCCCCCTGACATCCTGCAACCGCTGCTTCGCATCGGTCAGCGCCGCCAGCGCCGTCGCTCCCATGGCAACGATGAGCTTCGGTTTGACCAGCGCCATCTCCAGATCGAGCCACCAGCGGCAATGCTTCACCTCGCCCATATTGGGCTTCTGGTGGATACGACGCTTGCCGCGCGGCTCATATTTGAAATGCTTGACGGCATTGGTGACATAGAGCCGCGAGCGGTCGATGCCCGCTTCTGCGATCACCTGATCCAGCAGCCGGCCGGCCGGACCGACGAAGGGACGCCCTGATATATCCTCCTGGTCGCCTGGCTGCTCGCCGACGAACATCACCTCGGCATCGCGTGGCCCCTCCCCGAATACGGTTTGCGTCGCCGTCGCATGCAGCGGACAGCGGGTACAGACGGCAGCGTCCGCGCGCAGCGCTTCCAGCGTGCCCGCCGGCGCTTCGGGCACGACAGGAATATCGCGCGCGGCCTCCTGCAAGCGATCGTGGAAGGGCAGTGACTGCGTCGCCTCCCGTGCGGCCATGGCCCGCACCTTGCTCTCCGCCGAGGCGATCAGCCCGGGGATGAGATCGGCTTCCGGCAGGTTCTTCCAGTATTTTTTCGGCATCTCCGACTGCATCGCCTTCAGCTTCAATCGCGCTGGGTTGAAGATACTGGCGTAATAGGTGCGCCATAGTTCATCGGTGGTATCGGTGAGATTGGGCTTTTCACACGGCGCGTCGTTTAGCATCAGCCGCTCGCCGTCCCAGGCGGCTGACCCTTTGGGCGTGGCGATCAGCCAGTCCATGTCGGTGAAGCGTCGTTGGAAGAAGGGCGCTGTGCGCCTGACGATATGGTGGTCCGGCTCGAACCAGGCGAGGAATTTCCGACGGTCTGCCGATACCGCACCCACTTCCTTGAAGCGGACGAAAGCCGTCATCTTGTGCGCGTCGCGTCGAACGTTTTTCGCCATCAGCCTGGCACGGACAACGTCCTCGTCGGAGGCCACTTCGAGCAGCTGCCGGTCCAGCTGCAGCCGCCAGAGCAACCGGTAAAGCAGGGAAAACCGCACCGGATCGGAATGGCAGAGAACGGTCTCGGCAAGATCGATGAAGGCGGTCGGCACTATCATCGGCTTGCGTGCCATGATCGGCGCCGGCGGCATGGCGTCGCGCTGAAAAGCGAGATCGGCCTCTTCATCTTTTTCGCGCCAATCGATCTCTTCAGGCGATATGCCGGCGGCAGCAAAGGCCCGCGCGGCATCACGCCATTCGGCAAGATCCCCGCGTCCTGCCAGCACGACCCGGCGCATCACAGCAACGACAATTGTTCAGGTTGCGGCTCGAACATGGCGCGAAGGTCGGGGCGGTCGATCAGACGGCGCGGCGACCAGCCTTCCGCTGAAATAAAGGACTGGACCTTCTTGATCGAAATGCCGAGCCGCTGGAGATCGTCGATCCGCAGGCGGCGAAAACGGCGAGCCGAAACGATCGCTTTGACGGTCTTGGTGCCGAGACCGGGCACGCGCAGCAACCGCTCGCGCTCGGCTTTGTTGATATCGACAGGAAATTCGGCCCTGTTGGCGAGCGCCCAGGCAAGTTTCGGGTCGAGGGTGAGATCGAGCATGCCTCCCGCCTGGTTCGCGGTGATCTCATCGATGCCGAAACCGTAGAATCGGTAGAGCCAGTCGGCCTGATAAAGCCGGTGTTCACGCATCAGCGGCGGCTTGATCAGCGGCAGGTTTTTCGACGAATCCGGGATCGGGCTGAAGGCGGAATAATAGACGCGCTTCAGGCCATAGCTGCTGTAAAGCCGGCCGCTGGTGGCAAGGATCGTCGCGTCGTTGGCGCCATCGGCGCCGACGATCATCTGCGTGCTCTGACCGGCCGGCACAAAACGCTGACGCTTCTTCGTCCGCAGCGTCGGCTCGCCGGCGGCCTCGATCTTCAGCCTCAGATCCCCCATCGATCGCCTTATATTGGCGGGCTTCTTTTCCGGCGCGAAACGGGTAATGCCGCTATCCGTTGGCAACTCGATATTGAGGGACAACCTGTCGGCATGAAGCCCCGCCTCCTCGATCAGATGCGGTGATGCTTCAGGGATCGACTTCAGATGGATATAGCCGCGAAAATTATGCGTCACACGCAGTTCGCGGACGACGCGAACCATCTGTTCCATCGTGTAATCGGACGAACGAATGATGCCGGAAGAAAGAAACAGGCCCTCGATATAATTGCGGCGATAGAATTCCAGTGTCAGCCAGATGACCTCTTCAGGCGTAAAGCGCGCCCGTTCGACATTGCTCGACGAGCGATTGACGCAATAGGCGCAGTCGTAGATGCAGAAATTGGTCAGCAGTATTTTCAGCAGCGAAATGCACCGTCCATCCGGCGCATAGGCATGACAAATGCCGGATCCCTCGGTCGAACCGAGGCCGCCGCTTGCGTGAGAATCACGTTTCACCGTGCCGCTGGAAGCGCAGGAAGCGTCATATTTCGCAGCATCGGAAAGGATGGCCAAGCGTTCTGTTAGCGACTTCTTCATTAGTATGTTCACTATATGTTCTTATATGCAAAGTCAATGGGAGCGACGTCACCTTTGCCCATTTTTCAGGCGCGCCACCGGATGCCGCGGTGGGTTGCGTTTCGTTTATGCGAATTTTCTGGAAATCGGCCTTGGCGATCTGCTATAAGCACTTAACTAGGATTGTGGCACGGTTCCGAAGCTCCCCTTCGGGACCTGTTTTCTTTTGTGTCTGCGGCTGATTGCTCGAAAAGCACGGACGAGCGGATACAAGGAGTGAAGGACAGAAAAATGGTTGAAAAGGTACCGATGACACAGGGTGGTTTCGTCAAGCTGCAGGAAGAGCTGCGCTGGCGTCAGCAGGAGGAGCGCCCCCGAATCATCGAGGCGATCGCCGAAGCCCGTGCTCATGGCGACCTTTCCGAAAACGCCGAATATCACGCCGCCAAGGAAGCCCAGAGCCATAATGAAGGCCGCATCAGCGAACTGGAAGACCTGACGGCGCGTGCCGAGGTCATCGACCTCACGAAGATGTCGGGCGACAAGATCAAGTTCGGCGCCAAGGTGAAGCTCGTCGACGAGGACACCGAGGAAGAAAAGACTTATCAGATCGTTGGCGACCAGGAAGCCGACGTCAAGGCCGGCCGCATCTCCATCTCTTCGCCGATCGCCCGTGCGCTGATCGGCAAGGAAGTCGGCGACTCCATCGAGGTCAATGCGCCGGGCGGCTCCAAGGCCTACGAAATCCTCCAGGTTTCCTGGGGCTGATCGCCCGCCAGCCGCGAGACCTATCCCTTGCCCGATATGCGTGACGTCGAGATCATCGCGCCCAATTTCAAGCGCCGGCTCTCCGGCGTCACGTCGACCATTGTTCAGCTCATTCCCTGCCAGATCCGGCTCGGCATAAAGATCGCAACCCTTGGCCCCGGCCTGCCGGAAGGCCTGCCGAAACTGAGGTGGCGCCAGCTTCTTGGCCTCTGGCGCCCGCCGGCACGCCGGCGCCAGCGTGTCTGGCACGCGCGCCGCAACAACGAGATGGCCGTCGGCATCCTGCTTCGCCATCTCATGCGCATGCCGCTGAAGCTGCTCTTCACCTCGGCTGCCCAACGCCGCCACACCGCCTATACGAAATGGCTGATCCGCCGCATGGACGCCGTCATCGCGACCAGCGACCGTTCCGGCTCGTTCCTCGAGGTGCCGCACACGGTCATCCAGCACGGCGTCGACCTTGCCCTCTTTCATCCGCCGGAAACGGCAGAGGACGGCATCGCCGCCACCGGCCTGCCCGGACGCCATCTTATCGGCTGTTTCGGCCGCGTGCGCCACCAGAAGGGCACCGATCTTTTCGTCAAAGCGATGATCGAACTGCTGCCGCAGAATCCGGAATGGACAGCGATCGTCTCCGGCCGCGTGACGGCGGAGCATGCGGCATTCGGTGACAAGCTCAAGGCCGATGTCGCCGCCGCCGGGCTTAGCGACCGTATCCTCTTTCTCGGCGAAGTGCCCGATATCAAGATCTGGTATCGCCGCCTGACGCTTTACGTCGCGCCCTCCCGCAACGAGGGCTTCGGCCTGACGCCGCTTGAAGCCATGGCTTCGCGCACCGCGGTGGTGGCATCGGATGCGGGCGCCTACGCCGAGCTCATCGTTGAGGGCGAGACGGGTTCGGTCGTTGCCGTCGGCGATGGCGAGGCGCTGACGCGGGCAATCGCGCCCTATATCACCGATCCCGCCTTGGCGATTGCGCATGGCGAAAATGCGCTGCGGCATGTCAGGGCGAATTTCGCGCTGGAGAAGGAAGCAGGCGCGATCGCCGCCGTTTACAACAGCCTGCTCGGCGACAACCGCGGCTGAAGCAGAAAAGAGAAACGGCCCGCTGAAGAACGGGCCGCTGCAGGATTTTCAAGACTGTGAACGTCCTGGCCGATTACTCGGCCGGCTGGAGCCCGGCAGCCGGAGCGTCCTCGCTTGTCTGGCCGTCCAGCGCCGCGGCCAGCTGCGCCGTATCCAGCTCATTTTCCCAGCGTGCCACGACGATCGTTGCAACCGCATTGCCGACAAGGTTGGTCAGCGCCCGGCATTCCGACATGAAACGATCGATGCCGAGGATGAGCGCCATGCCGGCGACCGGTACGGAGGGGACGACGGAGAGCGTCGCTGCCAGGGTGATGAAGCCGGCGCCGGTGATGCCTGCGGCACCCTTGGAGCTCAGCATCGCCACCAGGAGCAGCAGGATCTGGTCACCCCAGGAGAGATGGATGCCGGTTGCCTGGGCAATGAAGAGGGCAGCCAGGGTCATGTAGATGTTGGTGCCGTCGAGATTGAAGGAATAGCCTGTGGGGATGACGAGGCCGACGACCGAGCGCTTGCAGCCGGCCTTTTCCATCTTGTTCATCAGGCCCGGAAGCGCCGCCTCCGAAGACGAGGTGCCGAGAACCAGCAGCAGCTCTTCCTTGATGTAGCGCAACAGCGCCACGATCGAGAAGCCGTTGTAGCGGGCGACGGCACCGAGAACGATGAAGACGAAGAGCAGAGAGGTGACGTAGAAGGTGCCGATTAGCATGGCGAGGTTGGCGATCGATCCGACGCCGTACTTGCCGATGGTGAATGCCATGGCGCCGAAGGCGCCGATCGGGGCAGCCTTCATGAGGATGGCGACGAGCTTGAAGACGGGAGCCGTCAGGGAATTCAGGAAATTGACGACCTGCTCGCCCTTTTCGCCGACCATGGCGAGCGCGATGCCGAAGAGCACCGAGAAGAACAGGACCTGCAGAATATCGCCATCGGCAAAGGCGCCGACAATCGTCGTCGGGATGATATTGGTGAGGAAGCCGACGATGCTCTGCTCATGCGCCTTGGCGGCAAAGGTGGCGACGGCGGCCGGATCCAGCGAGGCCGGATCGATGTTCATGCCGGCGCCAGGCTGGACGACGTTGGCGACGATCAGGCCGATGATGAGCGCCAATGTCGAGAAGGTCAGGAAGTACAGCATCGCCTTGCCGGCGACACGGCCAACCTTCTGCAGATCGCTCATGCCGGCAATGCCGGTCGCGACGGTCAGGAAGATGACCGGGGCGATGATCATCTTGACGAGCTTGATGAAGGCATCGCCGAGCGGCTTCAGCTGGGTGCCGAGTTCGGGGTAGAAATGGCCGAGAAGGATACCCGCAGCAATGGCCACGAGAACCTGAACGTAAAGATGGCTATAAAAGGGCTTCTTGCCCTTGCTGCCTGCGACTGCATCGAGTGGTGCTGCGATCATGATGTCCTCCTAATGGCTCGCCCGGAACGAACTCCGGCCTCCCGAGCCGTTCGCTTCAAGTCCAACAGCTCAGCCGTTGTTGCCATCTCCTTCGCAATCACCGTGCCAGTTTCACGCCGACCAACCAACAGATTGAATTTATTAATGAAAAATTTACGGGGCTGCTGACAGCTAATTAAGCAATGCGGAAATCCGCACAAATCCATTTGCGTTTCGTGCAGAAAAATGCACAAATCCGCCATGTCCGTGTCGCCGAAATTGTGGCCTTCCCTGCCCCTGCAGCACCGCATCCACCGGATGTGGTGGACCTATGCCGTGTTCGCCCTCCTCGCCGTCGTCGCAAGCCTCTGGGCTGGCGGCGAGATCGGCCGGCACCGGGCGGAGGCCGCCCTTGAGGAACAGGCCCGCATGGATGCGAGACTGAATGCGGCTTTGCTGCGCACGGTTCTCGAAAAATACCGGGCGCTTCCCTTCGTTCTGTCGCAGGACGCAGCACTCGCCGCGGCGCTGGCCGGAAAGGATGCCGGCGCGTTCGAGCGGCTCAGTCAGAAGCTGGAAAATTTGGCGGCGGGCACGAAGGCCGCCGTCATCTATGTCATCGACAAGGACGGCATGGCGGTTTCGGCCAGCAACTGGCGCGAACCGACGAGCTTCGTCGGCAATGACTACCGCTTCCGCGAGTATTTCCAAGGGGCAGTCGAACGAGGACAGGCCGAGCACTTCGCACTTGGCACGGTCAGCAAGAAGCCGGGCCTCTATATCTCCCAGCGGATTTCGGGCAGCAATGGCCTGCTGGGTGTCGTCGTGGTCAAGGTCGAATTCGACGACGTCGAGGCGGATTGGAATGCCTCGGGCACCCCGTCCTATGTCGTTGACGAGCGCGGCATCGTCCTCATCACCAGTCTTCCATCATGGCGGTTCATGACGATCGGCCGGATCGCCGAAGACCGGCTGACTGCGATCCGCGAAAGCCTTCAATTCGGCGCTGCGCCGCTTCAGCCCCTGCCGCTCGATCTTATCAGGAACCTCGGGGACGGCCTTGACGTCGTTGAGATCGTCATGCCCGGCGATGCCGGAAAAACCAGGTTTCTCGATGTCGGGATGCCGGTTCCGGCCACCGGATGGCAGCTGCAGCATCTCGTGACGCTCGGGCCGTCCGTCGATGCGGGAATTCGCGAAGCCCGCATGCTGGCCTTGCTCATCCTCTTGCCGCTGTTGGCCGCAGCAGCCTTCCTGTTGCGCCGCCGGCATGCGATCACCCTGCGGATATCCAGAGAACAGCAGGCGCGGGAGGAACTGGAACGGCGGGTAGTCGAGCGGACGCTGGATCTCAGCCAGGCGCGGGACCGGCTGCAGGCCGAAATCATCGGCCATAAGAGCACAGAGCAGAAGCTGCAGGCGGTGCAGCAGGATCTGGTGCAGGCCAACCGGCTGGCCATCCTGGGCCAGGTGGCGGCCGGCGTCGCTCATGAGATCAATCAGCCGGTGGCGACCATCCGTGCCTATGCAGACAATGCCCGCACCTTCCTCGATCGCGGCCAGGCGGCGCCAGCCGGCGAAAATCTCGAAAGCATTGCGGCGCTGACGGAGCGCATAGGTGCGATCACCGAAGAGCTGAAGACCTTTGCCCGCAAAGGCCGAGGCAGCGCCGAACCGACAGGATTGAAGGACGTCATCGAGGGTGCTGTGATGCTGTTGCGCAGCCGGTTTGCCGGGCGAATGGATTTGCTCGACATCGACTTGCCGCCGCCTGAGCTGCAGGTGATGGGAAACCGGATCCGTCTCGAACAGGTGCTGATCAACTTGCTTCAGAATGCCCTGGAGGCGGTGGCGCCGAAGGCCGGAGAGGGCCGCGTCGAGGTCAGAACGTCAGCCGATGCGGAGATGATAACGGTGACGGTCGCCGACAACGGCCCCGGCATTCCGCCTGACATTCGCAAAGGCCTGTTCACCCCGTTCAACACCTCGAAAGAGAGCGGTCTCGGTCTCGGGCTGGTCATCTCCAAGGATATCGTCGGCGATTACGGCGGCCGGATGGAGGTCGTCAGCGACAGCGGGGGAAGCCGCTTCATCGTTCATCTGAGGAAGGCTTGAGCTCATGGACACACTGAGCCCCGTTGCGCTGATCGACGACGACAAGGATTTGCGCCGCGCCACCGCCCAGACGCTCGAACTCGCCGGTTTCACCGTGTCCGCCTATGACGGGGCGAAAGCCGCATTGGCGGACCTGCCGGCCGACTTCGCCGGCCCCGTCGTCACCGATATCCGCATGCCGGAGATCGATGGACTGCAACTCTTCGCCACGCTGCAGGGCATGGATGCCGACCTGCCGGTGATCCTGATGACCGGCCACGGCGATATTCCGATGGCCGTTCAGGCGATCCAGGACGGCGCCTATGATTTCATCGCCAAACCCTTCGCGGCCGATCGGCTCGTCCAAAGCGTGCGTCGCGCCAGCGAGAAGCGGCGGCTTGTTCTGGAGAACCGCATGCTGCGCAAAGCAGCCGAGGATGCGCAGGAGAACTTGCCGCTGATCGGCCAGACGCCTGTCATGGAAAACTTGAGAAACATTCTTCGCCATATCGCCGATACCGATGTGGACGTGCTGGTCGCCGGCGAAACGGGCAGCGGCAAGGAAGTGGTTGCCCAGATCCTGCATCAGTGGAGCCACCGCCGGAAGGGCAATTTCGTGGCGCTCAACTGTGGCGCTCTGCCCGAAACCGTCATCGAAAGCGAACTGTTCGGCCACGAAGCCGGCGCCTTTACCGGCGCTCAGAAGCGCCGCACGGGCCGCATCGAACATGCAAGCGGCGGCACGCTTTTCCTCGACGAGATCGAGAGCATGCCGGCCGCCACGCAGGTCAAGATGCTGCGAGTGCTGGAGATGCGCGAGATCACGCCGCTCGGCACCAACGAGGTGCGCCCGGTCGATCTTCGCGTTGTCGCGGCTGCCAAGATCGACCTCGGGGATCCCTCGGTGCGCGGCGATTTTCGCGAGGATCTCTATTACAGGCTGAATGTTGTGACGATCTCCATTCCGCCGCTGCGAGAACGCCGCGACGATATTCCGCTGCTGTTCTCCCATTTCGCCGCCCGTGCCGCGGAGCGGTTTCGCCGCGAGGTCCCGCCGCTTTCGCCCGGTGTGCGGCAGCATCTCGCCTCGCATACATGGCCCGGCAATGTCCGCGAACTCTCGCATTATGCCGAACGCGTGGTGCTTGGTGTGGAAGGCGGTGGAGCGGCCGTGGTCCCTGCGCAGCCGGCGGGCTCCACGCTTCCCGAACGACTGGAACGCTACGAGGCGGAGATCATCCGCGACACGCTGTCGGCCAATGACGGCGACGTGCGCCGCACCATCGAAGCGCTCGGTATTCCGAGAAAGACGTTCTACGACAAGCTCCAGCGCCACGGCATCAACCGGGGCGGCTATATCTCGCGCAAGTAATGGACGGGAGCAATTGGGAGTCTAGACTTCCACCAGTCCCAGCTTCTTCACCTGCCGGATCGTCAGCATGGTGCGCACGGTATCGACATGTTCGTTCGCCGTCAGCACCTCGATGACGAAATCCTGGAAGCGGGTGAGGTTCTCCGCCACGCAATGCAGCAGGAAATCGCTGTCGCCGGAGACCATCCACGCCTGGCGCACCAGCGGCCATTCGGTGGTGGCGGCGGCAAAGGCCTTGAGATTGCCTTCCGACTGGTGCTTGAGGCCAACCATGCAGAAAGCGACGAGGTCGAAGCCGAGCTTCGGGCTGTTCAGCATCGCGTGATAGCCCTCGATGATGCCGGCTTCCTCGAGCTTGCGCACCCGGCGCAGGCAGGGCGGCGCCGAGATGCCGACGCGATCGGCGAGCTCCACATTGGTCATGCGGCCGTCGGCCTGCAGCTCCCGGAGTATCTTTATGTCGATGACGTCGAGTTCGGCGCGACCCACATCATTGCCTTTCTTTAATTCTCCGCGGGGAGCTTCTATATAAAGCGGCGGAATACGCAAGAATGTTTCACGCCGATGACGGATTCTTGCACATCCTGGCGATTTGCCTTGTTGGTAACGCAAGGCTGCCCTTGAATAAAAGCATTGGACGTTCATAAATGGCCCATGGACCGCGAAACGGCCGCAATCACCACTTAGCCGCCGCCCTCCTGCCAGTCGAAAGGAAATGACATGCCCGCCCGCCATACCAAGGTGCTCATCATCGGTTCCGGACCCGCAGGCTATACTGCCGCGGTCTATGCCGCGCGCGCCATGCTGAAACCGGTTTTGATCGCCGGTCTCGAACAGGGCGGCCAGCTGATGATCACCACCGATGTGGAGAATTATCCGGGCTTTGCCGATCCGATCCAGGGTCCCTGGCTGATGGAACAGATGCTGCAGCAGGCAAAACATGTCGGCGCCGAGATCGTCAACGATCTCGTGACCGAAGTCGACATGAACCAGCGTCCCTTCGTCGCCCGCACCGACAGCGGCCAGGTCTGGACCGCGGATACACTGATCATCGCCACCGGCGCCAAGGCCAAATGGCTCGGCATCGAGAGCGAACAGCATTTCCAGGGATTCGGCGTTTCGGCTTGCGCCACCTGCGACGGCTTCTTCTATCGCAACAAGGATGTGATCGTTGTCGGCGGCGGCAACAGCGCCGTCGAAGAGGCGCTCTATCTCTCCAACATCGCCAAGTCGGTCACCGTAGTGCACCGCCGCGATTTCTTCCGGGCCGAGAAGATCCTGCAGGAGCGTCTGTTCTCCAAGGACAATGTCAAGGTGCTGTGGAACACCGAAGTGGCAGAGATCACCGGCACGCCGGCCAAGCCGCCGATGCCGCAATCCGTATCCGGCGCCCGCCTGCGCGACACGCGTACCGGGGCGATCACCGAGGTTACGATCGACGGCGTCTTCGTCGCCATCGGCCACGCGCCGGCAACCGAGCTCTTCAAGGACAAACTGAAGCTGAAGGACAATGGCTATCTCTGGACCGCACCGGATTCGACCGCGACCAGCCTGGAGGGGGTGTATGCTGCGGGCGACGTGACCGACGACACGTTCCGCCAGGCGATCACCGCCGCCGGCCTGGGCTGCATGGCAGCACTGGAAGCCGAGCGATATCTGACGGGCCACATGCCCGTCGCCGTGGCCGCGGAGTAAGATCGGCATGAGGGGTGGGGGAATGCCATTGGATTGGGACAAGCTGCGTATTTTCCACGCAGCTGCCGAGGCGGGTTCGTTCACGCATGCGGCGGATAAACTGCATCTGTCCCAATCCGCCATCAGCCGCCAGGTAAGCGCGCTGGAGCAGGATGTCGGCACCAAGCTGTTTCACCGCCATGCGCGCGGCCTGATTCTGACGGAGCAGGGCGAACTGCTTTATCGCACCGCCCACGACGTGCTGCTGAAGCTCGAAACCGTGAAGATGCAGCTCACCGAGACGACCGAGACGCCGTCCGGCAAGCTGCGCGTCACGACGACGGTCGGTCTCGGCCAGGGCTGGCTGACCGACAAGATCCAGGAATTCCTGCAGCTCTATCCCGATGTGCAGATCCAGCTGATCCTCGACAACGAGGAAGTGGATGTGAACATGCGCCATGCCGACTGCGCGATTCGCCTGCGCCAGCCGCAGCAATCCGACCTCATCCAGCGCAAGCTCTTCACCGTGCACATGCACGTCTATGCGGCTCCGTCCTATATCAACCGCCATGGCGAGCCGCAGAAGATCGAGGATCTCGACAATCACCGCATCATCACCTTCGGCGAGCCGGCGCCGAGCTACCTGCTCGACGTCAACTGGCTGGAGGTCGCTGGCCGCTCGTCCGACAACAAGCGCATCCCGCATCTGCAGATCAACAGCCAGACCTCGATCAAGCGAGCCGCCCTGCTCGGCATCGGCGTCGCCTGCCTGCCGGATTACATCGTCGGTCGCGACCCCGGCCTGATTCAGCTGGCGATCAATGCCGACGTCCCCTCCTTCGATACGTATTTCTGCTATCCCGATGAAATCAAGAACGCCGCCAAGCTGAAGGCCTTCCGCGATTTCATCGTCAGCAAGGCTAGAAACTGGAACTTTTAAGCCCGATTTTGTCGACGTTTTGCATACTATGCAGAAGGCGCATGACTGGCATGCACAAATGAGGGTTGCCGTTTGCCCATTAAACCACCATATCGCACATAGCTGATGCACATGGTGGCTTTTCCTCCCAGTTCCACCGCATTAGCTGTTCCCCTCTGGAGGTTTTTGACCTTCACACTTATAAGGGCCCTGGTTTTCCAGTGGCCCTCTTTTTTTGCCTTGCTTGCCCAGGGAAATGCCGCACCGCAAAAAAATTGTGCGGCGCATAGCAGACATGCACAAAAAAGCATTGAAACCTGCTCAAGGAAGCACCATATCCATCTCAGCTGATGCATCTTGTGGTTTCTCTCCCAGTACCACCGCATTAGCTGTTCCCCTCTGGAGGTTTTTGACCTTCACAATTACAAGGGCCCTGGTTTTCCGGTGGCCCTCTTTTTTTGCCCAAAAATTGCGCACCCACTAAAAGCCGCCACCTCACGCCTCCGTGATTTGCATATCGAGTTCCGACGATCAATATATCGGTCAAACACGATTTATAGTTCGGCGAACGACGATGGACAAAGACGAGATTATCAAGGCACTCGCTCATCCCGCCCGGATGGACATTCTGAACTGGCTGAAAAACCCCGAGCAACATTTCCCCTCGCAGGAGCACCCTTTCGAAATGGGTGTCTGCGCCAGTCAGTTCGAGCGCTGCGGCCTGTCGCAGTCGACGGTCTCGGCTCATCTCGGGACGCTGCATCGCGCCGGCCTCGTCACCACCAAACGCGTCGGCCAGTGGATCTTCTACAAGCGAAACGAAGAAACGATCGCCGCTTTTCTCAAGCAACTGACGCAGGACCTTTAGAATGCCCCTCGCCCTCCTCGTTCTCGCCTTGAGCTCGTTTGCGATAGGCACCACCGAATTCGTCATCATGGGTTTGCTGCCTGAGGTCGCCGCCGATCTGTCGGTGACGATCCCGCAGGCCGGATGGCTGGTAACCGGTTATGCGCTGGCGGTCGCGATCGGCGCACCCGTGATGGCCGTTTCGACTGCGAAGCTGAAGCGCCGCACCGCCCTGATTGCGCTGATGGCCTTCTTCATCGCCGGCAACCTGCTGTGCGCTCTGGCGAGCGGCTACTGGGTGCTGATGATCGCCCGCATCGTGACCGCGCTTTGCCACGGCGCCTTCTTCGGCATCGGCTCGGTCGTCGCCGCCGGACTGGTCGCCGAAGACCGCAAGGCTCGCGCCGTCGCGCTGATGTTCACCGGCCTGACGCTTGCCAATGTTCTCGGCGTGCCGCTCGGCACCGCGATCGGCCAGGCCTATGGCTGGCGCGCCACCTTCGGTGTCGTCACCGTCATCGGCATCGTCACTATATCAGGCCTGATCGCCATTTTGCCGAGGGACAAGCAGCAGGAAAACGGCAGCATCCTGCGCGAGATCGCGGCACTCCGGAATGGCGGCCTGTGGCTGGCGCTCTCCACCACCGTCTTCTTCGCCGCCTCGATGTTCGCCCTCTTCACCTATATCGCGCCGCTGCTGCGCGACGTCACCGGCGTGTCGCCCGAAGGCGTCACCTGGACGCTGTTCCTGATCGGCCTCGGGCTGACCGTCGGCAACCTCGTCGGCGGCAAGCTTGCCGACTGGCGGCTCGGCGCGACGCTTGCCGGCGTCTTTGCCGCGATCGCCATCACCTCGATCGCCTTCAGCTATACGAGCCGCTTCTTCATCCCGGCCGAAATCACCCTCTTCCTTTGGGCACTGGCAAGCTTTGCCGCCGTGCCGGCGCTTCAGGTCGGCGTCGTCGGCTTCGGCAAGGACGCCCCGAATCTTGTTTCGACGATCAACATCGGCGCCTTCAACACCGGCAATGCGCTCGGCGCCTGGGTCGGCGGCCTGGTCATCGACGCGGGCTTCGATCTCACCCGCGTTCCACTCGCCGCAGCCTTGATGGCCCTAATCGGCCTCGGCGCGACGGTGCTCACCTATCTCTCCGCCAGGGGCCGAGCCGCCCTCGCTCCTGCCGGGTGATCCTCCCGCAAAAGAAAGGACCATCATGGCCAAGCTTTTCGAACCCACGAAAGTCGGCGACATCCCCGTCAAGAACCGCATCGTCATGGCGCCGCTGACCCGCAACCGCTCGCCGGGCGCAATCCCCAACGACCTCAACGTCGAATATTACCGCCAGCGCGCCAGCGCCGGCCTGATCATCACCGAAGCGACAGCCATCACACATCAAGGCCAGGGTTATGCCAATGTGCCGGGTCTCTATACCAAGGAGGCTCTCGACGGCTGGAAGCGCGTCACCGACGCGGTCCATGCTGCTGGCGGCAAGATCGTCGTGCAGATGTGGCATGTCGGACGCATCTCGCACACGACGCTGCAGCCGAACGACGGCAAGCCGGTTTCCTCGACCAACCGCGTCGCCAAGGCCAAGACCTATCTGGTCAATGCCGACGGCACCGGCAGCTTCGCCGACACCTCCGAGCCGCGCGCGCTTGAAACCGCCGAAATTCCCGGCATTATCGAGGATTACCGCAAGGCCGCCCGGGCCGCGATCGATGCCGGCTTCGATGGTGTCGAGATCCACGGCGCCAACGGCTACCTGCTCGACCAGTTCATCCGCGACGGCGTCAACGACCGTAGCGATGCATATGGCGGCTCGATCGAAAACCGTGCCCGCCTGACCTTCGAAGTCGTCGATGCCGTGGTCAAGGAAATCGGCGCCGGCCGCACCGCGATCCGTATCTCGCCGGTGACGCCGTCCGGCGAAAGCTACGATTCCAATCCGCAGGCGACCTTTACACACATCGTCGAAGGCCTGGCCAAATACGACCTCGCCTATCTCCATGTCATCGAAGGCCAGACCGGCGGCGACCGTGACTACAAGCAGGGCGATAATCCCTCCTTCGAATACAAGGCGCTGCGCCAAGCTTACGAAAGGGCCGGCGGCAAGGCCGACTGGATGGTCAACAACGGCTACGACCGTGATCTGGCGATCGACACCGTCGAAAGCGGCCGCGCCGATCTCGTCGCCTTCGGCAAGCCCTTCATTGCCAATCCCGACCTCGTCGAGCGCCTGGAACACCATCTGCCGCTCAACACGCCCGACCAGTCGACCTTCTACGGCGGCACCGGCAAGGGCTATATCGACTATCCTATCCTCGAAAAAGTCGCCTGAGCCTTTTGCAATGCAAACCGCGAAATCCCGCCGAAAGGCGGGATTTCCATTTTCGATGCATCTTTGTAGCGTGTCGCCATGTTCGATTCTTATCTCCATCGCTGGTCGCTCATACAAGACGGCGAGCCGATCATCACTCATTCGAGCCTGTTGCTGCCGGTCCTCTGGCAGGATGGGCCCGCCATGTTGAAAGTGGCTGCCGATATCGACGAGCGATATGGCGCACTGCTGATGCAATGGTGGGATGGTGACGGCGCAGCCTATGTCTTCGCCCGTGAGGACGACGCCGTGCTGCTGGAAAGGGCGATGGGGAAACGCTCGCTGCTTGCCATGGCGATGAATGGTGAGGACGACGAGGCAAGCCGCATTCTCTGTCAGACAGCGGCACGGCTGCATGCGCCGCGCGAAAAACAGCTTCCCGATCCCGTGTCCCTCACCCGCTGGTTCCGCGATCTGGAGCCGGCAGCAGCCAAGCATGGCGGCACGCTTGCCGATTGTTCGGCGATCGCCAACGCCCTCCTTGCCGATCCGCGTGACGTCGCCATCCTTCACGGCGACATCCACCACGGCAATATCCTCGATTTCGAGTCGCGCGGCTGGCTGGCGATCGATCCGAAGCGGCTCCACGGCGAACGCGGCTTCGATTTCGCCAACATCTTCGCCAATGAGGAATTGCCAACGATCACCGATCCGGCTCGCTTCCGCCGCCAGCTCGCAGTCGTCTCAGCAGCGGCTGGGCTCGAGCCGAAACGGCTGCTGCAATGGATATCTGCCTATTCCGGCCTTTCCGCCGCCTGGTTCCTCGGCGATCCGAACATCGAGCAGGCAGAAAAAGCCCTGACGGTCGCCCGGATTGCGCTGGCCGAACTTCGGACCTAACGCATCTTTTCAGGCGAATGCCCGATAAAGGCGGTCGTCATGTCGCGATGCGATTCAGGCAGGCAGCCAAGCGCCGCGAGCGAAGCCCTGACGGCCTCGTCGATCGGCGTCTGCGGCTCCCTTCCGAGCTCGGCCGTGAGCCTGGTGTTCCGCATCCGCGCCGGCACCTTCCAGAGATAACGCATCTCCTTGATCTCCCGCATCACAGGAACGAAGGGTGCTGCCAGCGGCACGATCCACCAGGGAAAGCCGGCGATCTTCGCCTTGCCGCCGGCGACGCGCTTGATCACTTCGGCCATCTGCATGCCGTCCGCATCCCAGAAGCCCTCCATATGATAGACGGCGAAAGGCGGCAGCCGATCGGCCCGCTCGACGAGCTGGGCGATGGTTTCCGCCATGTCGGGCAGATAGGCCCATTGATGGCCGATGCCGCGCCGTGCGGGATTCCTGATCGTGCCGACCGGCTTACCGGGGGTTACGAGGCCAGACGAAAACCAGCTGTTACCAGTCGTGCCCGGACCGAAGAAATCCCCCGCCCTGACGATGATGACGCCGGCACCGGACTGCGAGGCGGCCTTCAGCTGCTTCTCCATGTCGACGCGGATCGCCCCTTTCTTCGTCACCGGATGCTGCGGGCTTTCCTCCGTCGGCGCCGGCAAGGCATCGGGGCCGAAATTATAGACGTTGCCCGGCAGCACAATGCGCGCGCCGACGGCGCGGGCGGCGGCGATTGTATTGTCCAGCATCGGCAGCACCAGCTTTTCCCAGTCGCGGTAGCCGGGCGGATTGACGGCGTGGACGATCAGGCCGACGCCTTCAGCCGCCCTCAGCACGTCACCGGCATTCATCGCATCGCCCTGCAGCCATCCGAAAGCCGGCTCGCGCCTCGACGCCTTGGCTGCATCACGGTTGAGCGCCCGGATGCGCCAGCCGCGCCCAAGCAGCTTGCGGGCAACCGCGCCGCCGATACCGCCGGTCGCGCCGAGGACGAGGGCCGTCATCTGCATTTCGCTGTTCATGACACTCATCTCCTTCGGTTGGATGAGAGGATCATGCCATCAGCAAGACATAAACAAAATTGACGAAATAGTTGCATCTGCTATACAGAAATATATGAGCGTTGAACCAAGCTGGGATTTCTACCGCAGTTTCCTGACCGTGCTCCAGCAGGGATCGCTTTCAGCCGCCGCCCGAGAACTGGGGCTGACCCAGCCGACCATAGGCCGCCATGTCGATGCACTGGAACTGGCGATCGGCGCCGAACTCTTCACCCGCTCGCCGAATGGATTGCTGCCGACCGACGCCGCACTGGCGCTCAAGCCCTATGCCGAAACACTGGCGGCAACCGCTGCCGCCCTGTTGCGCACCGCATCCGGTGAGCGCGAACGCGTGGCTGGAACGGTCAGGGTCAGCGCCAGCGAAGTCATCGCCGTCGAGGTGCTGCCTGGGATTCTCGGACCGCTGCAGGAGACCTATCCCGACCTCCAGATCGAGCTCTCGGCTTCCGATATCATCGAGGACCTGGTGAACCGCGAGGCCGACATCGCCGTGCGCATGGCCGAGCCGCAGCAGGATGCGCTCCTCGTGCGCCGCATCGGCGATATCCCGCTCGGCTTTCACGCCCATCGCCGCTATCTCAGCCGATACGGCATTCCGCAAACCTTGGCTGACCTCGCAAACCACCGGCTGATCGGCTTCGACCGGCAGACGGCCTATGTACGCATGGTGATGAAACGCTATGCGGTGCCCGGCATCGAATTCTCCTACAGGACCGACAGCAACCTTGCCCAGCTTTCCGCAATCCGCGCCGGCGTCGGCATTGGCATCTGCCAGACCGGGCTTGCGCGGGAAAATCCTGACCTGGTGCACATCCTGCCCGATGCCTTCAAAATCCCGCTCGGTACATGGGTGGCGATGCATGCGAGCCTGAAGACCTCGCCGCGCTGCCGCGCCACGTTCGACGCCCTGGTCAACGGTCTGCAGGACTATTACCGATATTCGACCAGCGCATAAGTGCGAAAATCGGAATCGATTTTCGGAAAGAATCATGCGCAAATTTCAAAGCAATAGGCTCCTTGGCACGTCCTGTTGGACGGGCGCTCCGGCGGGATGGGAAAATGACGACGCACAACCCGGTTGAACTCGTGCCCCACGATCCGCAATGGCCCCAAGCCTTCGGGCGCATCCGCGACAGGTTGCTGGGCTTGCTGCCGCAGGCGCTCTCCATCGATCATATCGGCAGCACGTCCATACCGGGCATGACCGCCAAGCCGCTTATCGATATCGACATCATCCTTCCCGGCCTCGGGCATATCGAAGGCGCCACCCGCGTGCTTCTGGCAGAAGGCTACGAGCCGCGCGGCAACCGCTACGACAAAGATGTCTGGGCGTTTTTGTCGAGAGGTTCAGTGCCGGCGGAGCGGGTCTATCTTTGCCCGGCCGGCAACGGCACGCATCGAAACAGGCTGGCTTTCCGGGATTATCTCATCGCGCATCCGCAAGCGGCGGCCGACTATGCCGCGCTCAAACGCAGGCTGTCAGCCGAATTCCGGATGGACGGCGATCGCTATACCGCGCATAAGCGTGAATTCGTCGAGGCGATCGTCGCGCGGGCATTGACGGGCAATCAGTAACTTCAAATGCCTGGCGAGGCTCCGGCCGCGCGGTCCTTCCAGAACCCATCCACCACCTCGGTTTCCGGCCGGTCGCCGCCTTCGGCATATTCCTCATGCCACTTGCCGTTCTCGTCTTGCCAGCTGATCTCGGCGGAATCGCCGCCGACCTGCTGTTCGGCCGCGACGATGCGGGCAGCTTCGAGGGCCTCGGCATGGGTCGGAAATGCCTCGGAATAGACACCCCCCAGCCTGTAGGCCCAGCCGCCGTCATGCGGCACGACTTCGTAGACCACCTTGATCATGCATCCGTCTCCTCATCTTCTTGTTGCGCATTCGCACGCTTCCGGACAGGATCCGGATCATCGCGGCCGCTTGACGAGAATTCGAGGACGCCGCGATCTGCTTTCCGGCCCCGATGACGTTCAGTATTCCATTAAACGTCGAAGACTGCAAACGGGACTGGGCCTGAGCGTGCTTGATAGGCGAAATCAGTGGCTTAGATAAAACGCATGAATCGGGACAGGAGCTCAGGCTTGGGGATCGCGTCACGCTTTAAAGAAGAAAAGTTTCTGGTCGTCGCACTTGTCGTTGCAGTGATCGCCTATCTCATGGAACACGCGGTGATCGAGATGGGGCGCGGCGTCGCGCTGATCGCAGCCGTCGCCCTGGTCGGCACCATCGTGCTCGCCTCTATCCGCGTCGCCCATCATGCCGAACTGCTCGCCGTCAAAGTCGGCGATCCTTACGGCACGATGATCCTGACCCTTTCGGCCGTCGCCGTCGAAGTCATCATCCTCGCCATCATGATGAGTGGCGAGAGTTCGCCGACGCTGGTGCGCGACACGATCTATTCCGCCCTAATGCTCGATATCAACGGCATTCTTGGCCTCGCCGCGCTGCTCGGCGGCCTCAAGCACGGCGAACAGCCCTATAACGATAACTCCGGCAAGACTTACGGCGTGATGATCCTCACCGCCATGGGCATCTCGATGATCGTGCCGGAATTCGTGCCCCGCGACAAATGGCACTATTATTCCGCCTTCACTATCGTCGCGATGATCGCGCTCTACGGCCTCTTCCTGCGCATGCAGGTCGGCCAGCACAGCTATTTCTTCAGCTATAGCTATCCGCGCTCCGAGCGGAAGAAAGAAAGTCCGGACGAGCACGCCCCCGACGAGTCGGCCGCGATCTCGATCGCCACCATTCTCGTCGGCGTGGTCATCATCGGCCTGCTGGCGGAGTTCATGTCGGCCTTCATGGCCGAGGGGCTGCGCGACAGCGGCGCGCCGATCGCTGTGACCGCCGTCGTCGTCGCGGCGATTTCGGCCGCCCCCGAGATCCTGACGGCATTGAGGGCAGCCCTCAGGAATCGCATGCAGGCGACGGTCAACATCGCCATGGGCGCTTCACTGTCGACGGTGATCCTGACGGTACCCGTCATGGAGGCGATCGCGCTCTACACCGGCCAGCCCTTCATCATGGCCATGACCCCGGTGCAGACGGTAATGGTGACGATCACGCTGATTGCCGCGGCGATCAACCTCAACGACGGCGAGACCAACGCCATCGAGGGCATGACGCATTTCATCCTCTTTGCCACCTTCATCATGCTGACGGCGCTGGGACTTTGACGGTGGCGGCTGACATCGCCTTCTTGGCAGTTCACCCTTGTTGGCAGGTCCCTGCGGCAGTCATTCCTTCGACTTTTCGAGGAAGCGCTGCTTGCGGGTTTTCGGCTTGAAGCGCCGGAAGAAACCCTCAATGGCGCGGATCGATTTGGTGACGGACATCAGCCGGTCGATCTGGCCGTTCGCATTGTGGAGCCGTTCCGACAGAACTTCGGCCGCTGTCATCGCAATCTCGATCGGCGGCACCTGCGGAAACCGTTTGGCCAGCGCCGAATAGGGGCTGGCATCGACGCCGCCCATCATCGAGATCGAGCCCATCCTGGCAAAGAGACGCAGGAAGATCTGCTCGAACGTCCAGTCGTGCACGTCGAAGACCTTCCACTTCTCGCTCCTCTTTGCCGAAAAACCGGCAAGCAGGATCTTGCCCGGCAGTTGCAGGTCGGCCAGCCAAAGCGCCATCGCAAAGCCGCTCGTCGCGATCTTGCCTGTCGGATAGAGATCGCCGAGCATTTGCGTCAGATCGAGATGGCGGGTTCTGGCGCCTTTGAAGCCGCTCTCCTCACTGAAGTTTTCCTCCGGGGAGGCGCGAATATTGACGACACCCAAAAAATCGTCGCCGGCAAAGAAACGCAGAACATCCGCCGCCTCGCGCCGGTGGACGATATTGGCGCCCATCACGCCGCTGCGGGCAATCAGCACCGCATGGCCGGTGAAGGCTTCGTCGAGCACCTTATAGACATTGTTGAAGAAGACGTAGAGCGTCGTCTCCGGAAATTCGCTTCGCAGCCGCTCGAAATCGACTGCTTCGCTGTTTGCCACCAGCACGACGTGGGAATAAGGTGACAACAGTGCCTTCCACGCCTCCGGCGTCAGGAAGTTGAAGCCGCCATCCGCGGCGGCCCTCTGCGTGTCACTGGGGATTGCTTCCATATCGGCTCACATGCACTTTCCAAGGACGATGCGCACTGCCCGCCTTACTAGCTGTTGCTGAAATAGGCGCGCGTCCGTGCCAGCCGCGTCAGCCCGCCGATACGCTTTCCCACATGCGAAAGGAAACCCGCGACCCGGCCCATCATCGACGGCTGCCTGCAGAACGAGGCCCACGGCGTATTGCTGAGATCCTCGATATAACGCTTGGCCATCCGGCGGTGCACCCAGGGTACGGTGGCCTGCCACGGTTTTTTCCGGCCGGTAAAATGAATGATCGCCGGCCGGCCGACAAAGGGCAGAAGGCCGGTCTGCGTATTCCAGCGCGGATCGAGCACCAGCCAGTCGCCGTCGAAGGTGACGTTCAGCGCATCCTGATCGTTATTCTCGAAAAGATGCGACCGCTCCTCGAAGATCTCCCGTGTCCTGGCAAAAAGCTCCCTCTCCCGGCAGGCCGCCCAGTCGAACAGCAGCACACCGGCATTGAAATAGCGGCCACCCTCGTGCATGCCGATCTTCCGCTGCCGTGCGCCGGCCTTCTCGGGAAAGGCCATGACATAGTCGTCGACGGCGGCAAGCGCCTTGCCTTGAAGATCCCTGCTGAAGAGTTCGTCAACTGGCGCAACTGCAAGCACATCGGCGTCGAGGTAAAGCAGACGCTCGATATGAGCGGGTATGTGCAGATCCATGTAGAGCCGCGCCAGCGTCGCACCCGACCAGCGGCCCCGCGCCTGCTTTGCCGTATCCGGCGTATTGTAGGGCAGCACAGTGATCGCCATGCCGTGCATCCGCGCGAAATTTCCGACCTCGGCGCTTTCATTCGGCGTAAGGTCGATGCCGAGAAGCAGGAACTCCACGGCAGAACCGCCGAGATTGCGCTTGACGGAAAGCAGGGTGCAGCAGGCAGCCGGCAGCATGTTGACATCCGAACAGACGATCACCGCACTCTGCTGCAAAATCCCGGCCTCCCGAAGCGGCAACGTAAACTTGATGCCGGATATCTAGTTGGTTTGATGCCAACCCGCAACCGCCGATCACCCGCCGAGCCGTCACCCTGCGTCACGTTTTGAATCGGAATTCAACGACTTGCGAGGCAAAGTGGAATCAACTCTGCAGCATGTTGAATCGGGACGTGAACGACAATCACAGCGCCAGCCCGACCTCGCCACAAAGAAAAAAGCCCGCCGTCGCGGCGGGCCTTTGATCGATGCTGTGCCAACCGGCTTACTTGCAGGCGCCGCAGAAGCGCTGGATACGGCGGCAGGCTTCCTCGAGCTGTGCTTCGGAAGTTGCATAGGAGATGCGGAAGTTCGGGCCGAGACCGAAGGCCGAACCGTGAACGACGGCAACGCCTTCCGATTCCAGCAGTTCGGAAACAAAATCCTCGTCCGTCTCGATGACCTTGCCCGACGGAGCCGTCTTGCCGATCAGACCCTTGCAGGAGGGATAGACGTAGAAGGCGCCTTCCGGCACCGGGCAGACAATGCCCTTGGCCTGGTTCAGCATGGAAACGACGAGATCGCGACGGCCTTCGAAGATCTTCTTGTTCTCCGGGATGAAGTCCTGCGTGCCGTTCAACGCTTCGACAGCAGCCCACTGGGCGATCGATGTCGCACCCGAGGTCTGCTGGCCCTGGATCATGTCCATGGCCTTGATGAGCTGCAGCGGGCCTGCCGCGTAGCCGATACGCCAGCCGGTCATTGCATAGGCCTTGGAGACGCCGTTCATCGTCAGCGTCCGGTCGTAGAGCTTCGGCTCGACTTCGACAGGCGTGACGAACTTGAAGTCGCCATAGGTCAGGTGCTCGTACATGTCGTCGGTCAGCACCCAGACATGCGGATGTTTCATCAGCACATCCGTCAACGCCTTCAACTCGTCATGCGTATAGGCCGCACCCGTCGGGTTGGACGGCGAGTTGAAGATGAACCACTTTGTCTTCTCGGTGATCGCCTTTTCGAGATCGGCCGGCTGGAGCTTGAAATTATGCTCCTGGGTGGCCGAAACGAAAACCGGCGTGCCGCCGCACAGTGCCACCATCTCGGGATAGGAAACCCAGTAAGGCGCCGGGATGACGACTTCGTCGCCGGGGTTCATCGTTGCCATGAAAGCGTTGAAAAGGATCTGCTTGCCGCCGGTGCCGACGATCGTCTGCTCCGCTGTATAGTCCAGGCCGTTCTCGCGCTTGAACTTGGCGGCAATTGCCTTGCGCAGCTCAGGAATGCCGGAAACCGGCGTGTACTTCGTCTCGCCGCGGTTGATCGCGTCGATGGCGGCCTTCTTGATATTGTCGGGCGTATCGAAATCCGGTTCACCCGCACCGAGGCCAATGACGTCACGTCCTTTTGCTTTCAGCTCGCGCGCTTTCTGGGAGACGGCGATGGTGGCTGAAGGCTTCACACGGGAAAGAGCATCGGCAAGGAAGGCCATGATAACGGTCCTATTGGTTGAAACGGGCAGAAAGCCGGGACCGGAGTTCTGCGGTTAGCTCTATGTCCAATGTATGACGGCATTTCAAGCGGAAAGGCGTCATGGCGGCATGATTCTTATTGATCATTTCGCCGCGCCGCCCGCCCGGCCTGTCCACGCCTTCGGACTGGCCGGCGTCACGAGGTTGAATCGTGCTGCGCGGATCTTGAATCAAACTCTGAAGTCATCCGGATTTATACCCTGAAATCAGTGGCATCGCCGGATTCGACCATCGCCACGAATAAGCCGCAACAAATGCCGCGCCACGCCGCAATTCGGTCGTGAGCGCGCCGAGATCGAAGCCGCATCATTCGGCATCCGAAATTGGTTATTGAGGGTATGCCAATGTTTCTGGAAGATGAGTTTGCCATAGGGCGCATTCGCGCCCGCCGAATTTCCGTTTCAGTCCTTGTTGCCGTCACCGCTCTTGCCGCCTGCATAGCGGCGATGCTGGGGCTTGCCTCCACAGTCCGCGCCGAGCAGGCGCCGCAGGCATCCAACCAACTGGCGGCGCTTGTCCGGCCGAATGACGTCAACAGCGGCTCGCTGCTCTTTCCGTCGAAGGAGCCGGGCTTTTATGTCGAAGCGCCGCGGCTGAAGACCGATGTCGCCATCGACGTCTCCGGCCCGATCGCCAGGGTGAAGGTGACGCAGCGCTTTCAGAATCCAAGCCAGGGTTGGGTAGAAGGCACCTACGTCTTTCCGCTGCCGGACAATTCCGCCGTTGACGCCCTGAAAATGCAGATCGGCGAACGCTTCATCGAAGGCCAGATCAAGCCTCGCCAGGAAGCCCGTGAAATCTACGAGCAGGCCAAGGCCGAGGGCAAGAAGACGGCGCTGCTCGAACAACAGCGGCCGAACATTTTCACCAACCAGGTCGCCAATATCGGTCCCGGCGAAACCGTCGTCGTCCAGATCGAATATCAGCAGACGGTCCACCAGTCGGGCGGCGAGTTCTCGCTGCGTTTTCCGATGGTCGTCGCCCCGCGCTACAATCCGGCGCCGATCGTCCAGACCGTCGAGTTCAATAACGGCGCCGGTTTCGCCACACCACGCGACCCGGTGGAAAACCGCGACAAGATCGAAGCCCCCGTACTTGATCCGCGTGAGAACGCCAGGATCAATCCGGTTTCGCTGACCGTCGACCTCAAGGCAGGCTTCCCGCTTGGCGACGTCAAATCGTCCTTCCACGCGGTCGATATCAGGCAGGATGGCGACCAGGCGAGGACGATCGGCCTGAAGGCGGACACCGTTCCCGCCGACAAGGATTTCGAGCTCACCTGGAAGGCCGCCCCCGGCAAGATGCCGAGTGCCGGCCTCTTCCGGGAAGTCATGAACGGCAAGACCTATCTGCTCGCCTTCGTCACCCCGCCCACGGCTCCGGATGCGGCAGCGCCGCCGGCAAAACGCGAGGTGGTCTTCGTCATCGACAATTCCGGCTCCATGTCCGGTCCGTCGATCGAGCAGGCAAGGCAGAGCCTGGCGCTTGCCATTTCCAAGCTGAACCCCGACGACCGTTTCAACGTCATCCGTTTCGACGATACGATGACGGATTACTTCAAGGGTCTCGTTGCTGCCACCCCGGACAATCGCGAAAAGGCCATTGCCTATGTCAGGGGCCTGACAGCCGACGGCGGCACGGAAATGCTGCCCGCCCTGGAGGCTGCATTGCGCAACCAGGGACCGGTCGCAAGCGGAGCGTTGCGCCAGGTCGTGTTCCTGACGGATGGCGCAATCGGCAACGAGCAGCAGCTCTTCCAGGAAATCACTGCAAACCGCGGCGATGCCCGCGTCTTCACCGTCGGTATCGGCTCGGCGCCGAATACCTATTTCATGACCAAGGCCGCCGAAGTCGGCCGTGGCACCTTCACGGCGATCGGCTCGACCGATCAGGTGGCAAGCCGCATGGCCGAGCTTTTCGCCAAGCTGCAGAACCCAGCCATGACCGATATCGCCGCGACCTTTGAAGGCATAAAAGCCGAGGATATCACGCCGAACCCGATGCCGGACCTCTACAGTGGCGAACCCGTCGTGCTGACCGCCGAACTGCCTGAGGACAAACCCGCTGGCAAGCTGCAGATCTTCGGCAAGACAGGCGAGCAGCCCTGGCGCGTCGACATGGATATCGCCAATGCCGCCGACGGCAAAGGCATTTCCAAGCTCTGGGCCCGCCGCAAGATCGACGATTTCGAAGCCCGTGCCTATGAACGTCAGGATCGGGCCGCGCTCGACAAGGATATCGAGACGGTCGCTCTCGCCCACCATCTCGTCTCCCGCCTCACCAGCCTCGTTGCCGTCGACGTTACCCCGTCACGCCCGGCCGACCAGCCGCTCGGCTCAACCAAGCTGCCGCTCAATCTGCCTGAAGGTTGGGACTTCGATAAGGTCTTCGGCGAAAACCCTGTCCCTCCTGCCGGCGGAGAACGCCATGGCTCGGCGACGCCGGCAGGAAACGCCGGACCGGAACAGGTGGCAGCCGAAACACAGGATCTCGCCGCATCGCCCGGGATCGCAAACATGATGGCAGCAGCCCCGACCGCCAAGGCCGCCACCATGATCGCGCAGAAGAGCTCGACCGTGAACCTGCCGCAGACGGCAACGCGCGCCGACGAGCAGATCATCCGCGGGCTTACCATGCTGCTCCTGGCGCTGACGGCGGCAAGCGGGCTGGCCATCTGGCGCCGGCGCATCAAACGGGTGATCGCGGTCGGGGCCAAGCGTTATGGTCTCTAGGCTCTCCGCAAGCCACGACGAGGAAGCGGCCGAATTCGAGCCGCTTCCGACCTATCTGGAACTCGCCATGGCGGCCGCCACGGCCTATGACAGGCCGAAGGCGCGCCCGAGCAAGGGCTTTTTCCTCTGGCGTCTTTCCTCGATCGAAAAGGCAATCGCCTTCGCCATTGCCGGTCTTGCCCTCTATGGCCTGGCGCTGATCGGCGACGGCTTCCTGCTGAAAGCGAAGGCGGAGCTCTCCCAGATCCTGCTGAAACGCGCTTTCGCCGCGGAGCTGCGGGGGAACGAGACAAAGCCCTGGCCCTGGGCGGATTTCACCACCGAGGCCAAGGTGCGCGCCCCGCGCCTCGGCAAGGAGGCGATCGTGCTTTCCGGCGCCTCCGGCGAGGCTCTCGCCTTCGGTCCGGCCTGGCTCGTCAACACCCCACAGCCGGGCGAGGAAGGCACCTCCGTGATCGCAGCCCATCGCGACACGCACTTCCGCTGGCTGCAATATATAAAGCCCGGCGATACGATCGAAGTCACGCGCCGCGACGGCAAACTATTGACCTTCAAGGCGGGCGAAAGCCGCATCGCTCCGTGGGATGCAAGCGGCATCGATCCCTCCTCCGACGGCCGCCGTCTCGTGCTGACCACCTGCTGGCCCTTCGACGCGACGGAGCGCGGGCCCTTGCGCTACATCCTCGAGACGGAACTGGTCGACCCTCAGGCGACCGGCTCGGTTCAACCGCCAAACACAAAGCCGTTATATCAGGTCGAATGAGGGTTGAAGCTGTTTCCTGTCCGCTCCACGTTCAGCCTGGAGAGACGACAGGGAAAACACGATGAAGAGAATATCCGCCCTCCATTTGGCCGCAGCGCTGGTCCTGTTCGGGGCTATATCCGCGGATGCGGCTGATACCATCAAAGCGCAGGATCTTACAGTGCGAGTCGACAAGCTCGCCGACGGTCTCGAACATCCCTGGGCGGTCGAGGTGTTGCCCGACGGCGCCTATCTCGTCACCGAGCGGCCGGGCCGCATGCGCATCATCCGAGAGGGCAAGGTCTCCGACCCGATCGGCGGCGTGCCGAAAGTCAGCGCCCGTGGCCAGGGCGGCCTGATGGACGTGGCGCTCGCCCCGGACTTTGCGACGAGCCGAAAACTCTATTTCACCGCCGCCATCGCCAACAGGCAGGGCTCCGGCACCGAAGCCTTCAGCGCCACACTTTCGGCCGATGAAAAGACCCTGGACGCAGTAAAGCCGGTTTTCACCATGCGGCGCTTCACATCAGGCAATATCCAGTACGGCTCGCGTATCGCGATATCCGGCGACGGCTCGCTGTTCATCAGCGTCGGCGACCGCGGCGACCGCGACCGCTCGCAGGACTGGCAGGACGACGCCGGCTCGATCATCCATATCAATGCCGACGGCAGCATCCCCGCCGACAATCCGTTCAAGGACGGCGGCAAGGCGCTGCCGGAAATCTGGTCGAAAGGCCACCGCAACCCGCAGGGCATCAACTTCGACGCCAGGGATGGCAAGCTCTATACCGTCGAACACGGCGCCCGCGGCGGCGACGAGATCAACCAGCCCCAGGCCGGCAAGAATTACGGCTGGCCGATCATCACCTATGGACGCGACTATTCCGGCGCCGAGATCGGCGAAGGCACAGCCAAGGAAGGGCTGGAACAGCCGCTGCATTATTGGGATCCTTCGATCGCACCCGGCGCGCTCGTCGTCTATCGCGGCGCCATGTTTCCGGAATGGGACGGCAATTTCATCGTCGCAGCGCTGAAGTTCCAGTTGCTGTCGCGCATGCAACGTGACGACAACGGCGCCTTCGTCGCCGAAGAGCGCCTGTTCGAGGGCGAATACGGCCGCATCCGCGACGTCGTCGTCGCACCCGACGGAGCGCTGCTGATGGTGACGGACGAGGACGACGGCGCGCTGCTCAGGGTCTCCAGGGCGCAAGCCCGCAACGGCTGAAAGATCACAACGGGCCGCGCAGTTCCTTGCGGATGACGAATTTCAGCCCGGACCAGATCTCGTCGACGGCGCAGACCTTGACGTCGACCAGGCCCGTCGGGAGCAGAACCTCCCGCAACACGTCCTCGGTGATGTCGGTCGGCACGCGTGAACTCTTCTTCGGCCAGGAGATCCAGACCATGCCGCTCGGCATCAGGACAGAAAAAAGCGTGGGCGCAACAGCCTCCAGCGCCGCCCGTTCTGTTGTAAACAAATGCACATAGTCGAAGGCGCGCTGAGGCGTCTCGGGAAGCGCGCGGACGACCGAAGCAAAACCGTCGAAACCATTGATCTCGCCGATCGTCTCGGGAACGCCGAGAAGAGCCGCGGCCTGCCCATCAGCCAGGCCGAGCTTCCGGGCAAGCGGCGTGCCGGAATAGCCTGCCGTCTTGGACACTGCGGTGTCGCCGGCTGGCCGTTCTTCACGTCGCATGCCTTCACCTCCGTTCACGCCGCCCAAAGTCTTCACCCTTGCCGGAAGTAAACGCAACTGCTAACCGCTTGACCACACCTCCCTTCCCCATCGAGGACGACATGACGCGCGTTCAGGCGAACCTCCTCCTGTTGCTTGCAGCCGCCATCTGGGGCGGCGGCTTCGTCGCGCAGTCGACGGCGATGAAGGCGATCGGTCCCTTCTGGTTCATCTGCCTGCGTTTTGCCGTCGCCACGCTGGCGGTGCTGCCTTTCGTCCTTTTTGAGGCGCGCAAGGCCAAAGAGAAGACCAGCGCGCGCCATGCGAAGCTCTACATCCTGACCGGCCTTGCCCTTTTCGGCGGTGCAGCCACGCAGCAGGTCGGACTGCAGACGACGACGGTGACGAATTCCAGCTTCATCACCGGCCTCTATGTCGTCTTTGTGCCGCTGATTGCCGTGTTCTTCCTGCGCCGCGCCCCGCATTGGATCATCTGGCCCGGCGCGCTGCTGGCGATCACCGGCATCTACCTCCTGTCCGGTGGCCATCTTTCGGCGCTGACGCCGGGCGATCTGCTGACCGTCGTCTGCGCCGTCTTCTGGGCGATCCAGATCACCCTCGCCGGCACGACCGTTTCGGCGACCGGAAGGCCGCTCGCGCTCTCCGCCGTGCAATTCGCCGTAACCGCGACCTGTTCGCTGGCCGTTGCCGCAGCCGTCGAACCTGTCAGCCTTGCGGCGATTTGGGCGGCGGCGCCGGAGATCCTTTACGTCGGAATTTTCTCCTCTGGCCTGGCTTTCGTCCTGCAGGTGATAGCCCAGCGCTATACGACGCCCTCGCAGGCCGCGATCTTCCTTTCTTCCGAAGCGATCTTCGGCGCATCGCTCGGAGCCCTGCTGCTCGGCGAAACGATGCCGGCGACAGGTTATGCAGGTTGCGCGCTCATGTTGATCGCTATGCTTGTAGTCGAACTCGTCCCTGGATTCGCCCGACGGCGGCTGCCAGCCACGTGAACACGCGTCCAAATATGGGTGAGTCCCACAGCGGAAAAAAAATTTACTGGGGGCGGAAAGACGCGTTCACGTTGCATTTTTGGGAAAATCTGCTCGGAACTTATATTGCAGACGATATAAAACGTTAATCATTCCCTATCAGCGAAGGAAATTTTGCGTTTTTGCGCAAATTGTTTATCGGCAGGGGTGTGCCAGGAACGACACGCTAAAAAACTTTTGCTTGCCAAAATCCTTTAAACGCAGCACTCTCAGCGCGTTCGGGCATTTTGCGAGCATGGGAAGTCCTTAAGTATTTGCGCGCCGGGAACGCTAATATTCCGGTCAGCCGGTTCCAAAAATGGCGGGCGAAAGTCCTGCCTGGAACAGGCCGAGGTAGAGGGGACCTTTTTCTCACATTTCAAGAATTGCCTGCCAACACCTCCCGCAAGGAGGCAATGCTATGATGCTGCCCGTGTGGATGGCGGGCAGAGAGAAAAGGACCTGACGCATGGCAGAGACTGGCACTGTAAAATTCTTCAATACCGACAAAGGCTTCGGCTTCATCAAGCCGGACCGGGGCGGCGCCGATATCTTCGTTCACATTTCTGCCGTTCAGGCCTCCGGGCTGGCCGGTCTGACGGAAAACCAGAAGGTAAGCTTCGACACGGAGCCGGATCGCCGCGGCAAGGGCCCGAAGGCCGTCAATCTGCAGATTGCGGGCTGAACCCTTAACGGCTGTCAAATTCGAGTTGAAGCCCGGCAGCAATGCCGGGTTTTGTCGTTCAGCCTTCGTTCAGCTACAAATCGATAGGACTGTCACCATCGAGAAAGGAACCGGCGTTCGGTTCCCTGGATTGGGATTTATGCTTATGAACAGGCTCGCCAAGACTCTTCTGCTGACGGCAACGGCTGCCGCGCTCACTCTCTCCGCCATTGGCGAAGCATCGGCACGCGACCGCCACTGGCGCCATCATGACGGCAACGACGCGCTCGTCGGCGGTGCCGTCGGCCTCGCAACCGGCCTGATCGTCGGTTCGGCCATCGCCAACGCCAATAACGGCCCGGTCTACGAAGAGCGCCGCTACATCGACCCGGCCTACGAGCCGGATTATTATGAGCCCGCTCCGGTCTATCGCGCCCCGCGCCGAGTCTATGCCGAGCAGCCGCAATATTACGAGCCGGTCCGCACGGCGGTGGAACCCTGGTCGCCGCAATGGGAGCGTTACTGCTCTTACCGCTACCGCTCTTTCGATCCGCGCAGCGGCACCTATATCGGCAATGACGGCCGCAGCCATTTCTGCACTGCCGGCTGATTTCGCCATCATCCCTGATGCCAAGCGCCGCTCTTCAGCGGCGCTTTCTTTTTGTCGATCCCTCAACTGGTCCTCTACCGCGTCCGCTTTCTCGACATTGCCCACCCCGCACCATATCCACGTGGCCGGGGAAAAATATTTCTACAAATTCCATAGAAATAGAAGCTATGGGTTTCTCGCCCGTCACCAGTGCTCGTAGGTTATCTCGACCTATCGATGGCAATGGTAAGGAGAGGAATAAGTTATGGGCGTGTTTCGTTCGGCGATGATCGGTGTCGCGGTTGCTTTGGGGCTGGGCCTGTCATCGGCTGGCGCGGCCGATCTTTCAGAAATCAGGATCGACTGGGCGACCTATAATCCCGTCAGTGTTCTTCTGAAGAAGGAAGGCCTGCTGGAAAAGGAATTCGCCAAGGACAATATCAGCATTCGCTGGGTACAATCCGCCGGCTCGAACAAGGCGCTGGAATTCCTGAACGCCGGATCGATCGATTTCGGCTCGACAGCGGGTGCGGCAGCACTGATCGCGCGGGTCAACGGCAATCCGATCAAATCCATTTATGTTTATTCGCGCCCCGAATGGACGGCTCTGGTCACCCGCGCCGATAGTCCGATATCCACCGTCGAGGATCTGAAGGGCAAGACGATCGCGGTGACGCGCGGCACCGATCCGCATGTCTTTCTCGTCCGTGCCTTGGCGGATGCCGGCCTGAAACAATCGGACGTGAAGCTGGTGCTGCTACAGCATGCCGACGGCAAGCTTGCGCTTCTGCGTGGCGATGTCGATGCATGGGCAGGCCTCGATCCGCTGATGGCGGCCGCCGAAGTGGACGACAAGGCGAAGCTCTTCTATCGCAAGCCGGAAAACAACAGCTGGGGCGTGCTCAATACGACCGAGACATTTGCCGCCGAACATCCCGACATCATCAAGCGCGTCGTCGCCGTCTATGAGCAGGCACGGGCCGAGGCGCTGGCCGATCCTGCAGCGCTCAAGGCAGCGCTGGTGGAGGCGGCAAAACTGCCGGACAATGTCATCGCCAAGCAGCTGGAGCGGACGGACCTCTCGCAACCGACGATCGGCGACCTGCAGCGCGACACGATCTCGAAAGCGGGTATCGCCTTGCAAAGCGCCGGCGTCCTGCCCGCCGACGTCGACATTGCCAAAGTCACGAACGAACTGATCGACGACCGTTTTGCCGTGGGGAAAACCCAGTGACAGAGCATCGATCATCGCTATGACGGACTTGGCCGAAACCGGTATCAAGACGGAAACAAGGACGCCGCGCCCGGTCGCGGCTTCGATCTTTTATGGCGTGAGCAACCGGATGGCGGTGGCCGTTCTGCTGCCTGCGCTCGGCCTCTTGTTCTGGGAGATTGCGGTCGCGGCCGGCTGGTTCTCAGGCCGTCTCATGCCGCCACCATCCAGGGTCGCAGCGACGCTATGGGCGCTCTTGAGGTCCGGCGAATTGCTCGACCATATCGGCATCACCACCGTCCGGGTATTCTTCGGATTTGCGATCGGCGCCGCCACGGCCACGATCGCCGGCGCCATAACGGGATATTTCGGTCTCGCCCGCCGACTGATCGATCCGTCGCTTCAGGCGCTCCGCTCCATCCCGTCGATCGCCTGGGTGCCGCTCTTCATTCTCTGGTTCGGGATCTTCGAGACATCGAAAGTGGCGCTGATCGCCGTCGGGGTGTTTTTTCCGATCTATCTCGGCATCTCCGGCGCGATCCTGTCGGTTGATCGCAAGATTGTCGAGGTCGGCCGCATCTTCCGGCTTTCCGGTTTCGCACTGGTGCGGCGGGTCATGCTGCCTGCGGTCTTTCCAGCCTATGTGACTGCCTTGCGATCCGGCCTCGGCCTCGGTTGGATGTTCGTCGTCGCAGCGGAATTCATGGGCGCTTCGGAGGGCCTCGGCTATCTCCTCGTTGATGGCCAGCAAATGGGCAAGCCGGACCAGATCATGGCTGCCATCATCACCTTCGCGGTCGTCGGCAAGTTGACGGACAGCCTGTTGCTTGCGGCGACGGCACCCTTCCTGACCTGGCAGGATAGTTACAGGCGGGAGGGATGAGCCGATGCTGACGCTGCGAAACTTGGAAAAAACCTATGCGAATGGGGTGCGCGCACTGGAGGGCTTTTCGCTCGGGCTGGCTCCGGGAGAAATCGTCGCCGTCATCGGCGGATCCGGTTGCGGCAAGAGCACGTTGCTGCGATTGATCAGCGGTCTCGACATTCCCACGCAGGGAACGGTCGAGCTGAATGGCGAACAGGTCACCAAGCCGCATCCGCTGATCAATCTCATCTTTCAGGAGCCACGCCTCTTCCCCTGGCTGAGTGTCGCAAACAATGTCGGCTTCGGCCTCGCCGAGCTCGAAGGTGATGACCGCCGGCAACGGGTGGAGGCCGCATTGGAAAAGGTCGGCCTGGGGAAATTGGGCGGACGCTGGCCGAAGGAGTTGTCCGGCGGCCAGGCCCAGAGAGTGGCAATCGCTCGCGCACTGATTACCCGACCGGAAGTGCTGCTGCTGGATGAGCCTTTCTCGGCCCTCGATGCTTTCACGCGCGCCGATCTGCAGGATCACCTGCTCGACATATGGGCCGAAACGCGCCCAACGCTCGTGCTGGTGACGCATGATATCGACGAGGCGCTCGTCCTTGCCGACCGGATTATCGTGATGCGACCGTGGCCGGGGCGCATTCTCGAGGAGATCCGCATCGATCTGCCGAGGAAGCGCGATCGGGCATCGGCCTCGTTCGAGACCGCGAAAAGACAGCTGCTCATGTCGCTTAACGTCTCGCTGCAGCCCAATTGATCCAGCTCATTTGATGCAGGCCTGTTAGGCTGGGATGCGGATCGTTGCCCTTAGTCCACCAAGCGGGCTGTCGCTCAGCGTGACGTTGCCACCATGGCTGCGGGCAATGTCGCGGGCAATCGCAAGCCCGAGCCCGGTCCCCGATGCGTCGAGATTGCGCGCCGTATCCAGCCGGAAGAATGGTTTGAACACGTCCTCACGATTCTTTTCGGGAATGCCCGGCCCGTCATCGTCGAAGATGACCGTCAGCCATTTGGCATTGTGCTTGGCCTCGATGTCGAGGCGGTCGGCATAACGGCGCGCGTTCGAGGCAAGGTTGGTCACGAGACGCATGAAGGCGTTCGGCCGGACCGATATGTCGTCATCGCCTTCGATCGAATAGCTGAATTTTTTGCCGTGCAGGGCGAAATCGGATTCCAGCTTCGCAAAGATCTCGCTGAGTTTCAGCTCGCCGACATCCTCTTCGACCTCGCCGCGGGCGAAGGCCATGTAGGCCTCCAGCATAGTCTGCATATCGTTGACGTCGTCATTCAGCCCGTGCAGGTCGGGATTGTCTCCGGCGAGCGCCAATTGCAGCTTGAAGCGGGTGAGGATGGTTCGCAGATCATGGCTGACGCCGGAGAGCATCGCGGTGCGCTGCTCGATCTGCCGCTCGATCCGCTCGCGCATCAGGATGAAGGCAAGGCCGGCGCGCCTGACCTCGTCGGCCCCGCGCGGATAGAAATTATCGGGTTTCTGCCCCTTGCCGAAGCTTTCGGCCGCTCGCGCCAGCATCAGGATCGGCCGGATCTGCCCGCGCAGGAAAAGGATCGAGATGCCGATCAGCACCAGCGACGTACCGACCATCCAGACGATGAAGATATGGGTGTTCGAGGCATAGGTCTGACTGCGCTTGGTCAGCACCCGCAAGATCTTGTTTTCCAGCTTGATGCGGATCTCGACGAGGTTCGAATTGCCGACCGTGTCGATCCAGAAAGGCCGGTGGATCTCGTCGGTGATCTCGTCGCTGAGGATGCCGTCGAGGATCGAGAAGAACGGCTTGACGCGCGGCGGCGGCAGGTCGCCATCCGGCTCGATCGAGATCTGCAGGCTGAGCTGGTCGCGGGCGATGCGGATGATCTCGCTGTAGTCCGAATTCTGCGGATAGGTCTCGATGATCTCGATGATCGCGGCAATGTCGCGGGTGACGGCAAGCGACAGCCGCTCGGTCACCATCTGCCAGTGGCGCTCCATGAAGACGGCCGCGACGACGGATTGCAGGAGCACCATCGGAATGATGATGATCAGCAGCGAGCGCGCGTAAAGTCCGGTCGGCAGCCGGCGGCGCAGCCAGCGGACGATCCAGCGCCAACCCTGCGCAGGAGTGCGGTCTTCCCGCCGCAAGCTGTCGATCGTCACCATCAGCGCCGGTCCCGAACCTTGAGTTTAGTCGATGCTCAGCCTGTATCCGATGCCGCGCACCGTCTGCAGCCAGACCGGATTGGCGGGATCGTCCTCGATCTTGCGCCGCAGCCGGTTGATCTGCACGTCGATCGTCCGCTCGCCGACTTCGGTGTCGTTGCCGATCAGTTCGTGGCGCGGGATCGTGTCGCCGGCGCGCCGTGCAAAGAGCAGCATGATCTCCTGCTCGCGGTCGGTGAGCCGGATCACCTCGCTGGCCTTCTTCAGCTCCTTGCGGGTCAGCGAGAAGGTGTAGGGGCCGAACATCACCTGTTCGATCTTCGGTCCCTCGCCGCCGGCATTTCGGCGCAAGATGTTGTTGATGCGCAGCACCAGTTCGCGTGGGTCGAAGGGCTTGGAAAGATAATCGTCGGCGCCTGCCTCGAGGCCTTCGATGCGATTGCCCGATTCCGCCAGCGCCGTCAGCATGATGATCGGTACGTTCTTGATGGCGCGAAGCCCCCGGGTGACGTCGATGCCGGATTCGCCGGGCATCATCACATCCATGATGATCAGGTCGAAATCGAGACCGGTGAGCTTGCGCTGCGCCTCGGCGCCATCGGCAGCGACGGTGACGCGGAAGCCGTTCTCGGCGAGATAACGATTGAGCAGCGCCCGGATGCGGGAGTCGTCATCGACCACCAGCAAATGCGCCGCATCGTCTGAAATACCTGTCTTGACCGCCATTCACTCCGCCCTCTGTCTGTCCCGCATCCCTCTGAGGAAAGCTTTTACGCCCTCCCGCACCTCCGCAGAAGCCCCTTCGAATGCCCGCTCAATGCGGCGCGATTGCGGCTCGGCAAGGGCAAGCGCCAGCTCTCGTCCCGATTTCGTCGGATAGAGCTTGCGCTGTCGCCGGTCTTCGGGGCCTGCGACCTGGCGAATATAGCCTGAATCGATCAGCTGTTTCAGCACCCTTGCGAGGCTCTGCTTGGTGATCTTCAGCGTATCGAGAAGATCGGCGACCGTCATGCCGGGATTGCGGTTGACGAAATGCACGACGCGGTGATGCGCCCGGCCGAAACCGCTCTTTTCTAGGATGGCGTCGGGATCGGAAACGAAGTCGCGATAGGCGAAGAAGAACAACTCGATGATCTCGAAATCTATAATATCGGTATCTTCCATCGGCGTGGCCAGCGGCTCTGGTTTGCCTGCTTTCGGGCCGGTCTGTCGTGACACTCGGCATTTCCTTTCTGTTTCCGCGCATAGGGAAACCTTCGCGAGGATATGTCAGCTTTATTGACATAAATTTGAATCGCGGCCAGCTTCCCCGAACTCTGCGGGAGCCCCGCACGGCCTCTCATGTCCCTGGCATTTCTGGAAACCAAGGCCGTCCGGCACACCGACGCAATACGCGAGTTCCCCTTCCGTCTGTGGATAAAACGTAATGGGGACAACAATCAACAGGCATGGCGCCCGCGGCGACCGTCGAGCTCCCGAAGCGCCAGGGGTTTAGGCATGCCTCGGTCCAATTGCCTGGCGCGAGACAGCAAGATGATGAACGTTTCGGCGCAGGCCAATCGCATCAACCGGAAGTTACCCCGGTTTCGGAAAGCGGTCCGTATCGCTTCACGCCGTCGATGATCTCCGAAGCGCTGACGAACGACTGTATGAAGGAGGTCTATCCGGCCGCAGTCGCCGCCGGATAAGAGCCTCACGCGATCGGTCCGGCCACTGCATAATTCCTCAAATCGGAACCGATTTAAGGATAAAATTACGCAGCCATTCAACGTGCTCCAGCAGCCTTTCCGCGTCCCAAAACAGGCGCGGCGCTGTCGGTAAACGTCTGCCGGGCCTTCTTTACCTGTGCGCCCGTGCCATGACCAGTCCGGCGAGCGTCGAGAGAATACCGCCGCCGATCAGGCCGCCGATGCCGTCGGCGAGCAGGCCGGTCATAGCCGCTTCCCCGCCGACCATGCTGAGCAGCATGCCGCCGCCGACGCCGCCGATCGCGCCTGCGATCGTACGAGCGACGACATTGATCGCGTGCTGCTTCAAAGCGGCGCTCGCGGCATTGCCGCCGATTGCACCGGCTATCAATTGTGTGATGAGCGGAAGTAGCGCTTCCATGATTTCCTCCTCTGGCGATCTCCCCGATCGCCGATCCATGCCGAACCTTCGGCATATTAGGATTTTATCATATTTCGGAAGACAGCGTTAAGAAAATCAACCGATGCGGGATTAAGGCAGGGAGAACTGCCCTGGAACGAGGCGGCCCGACGTTCCGCCTCGCCTCAGTTCTTGCCGATTCACGTCATTGATAGACGTAGACGATCCGGCGCGTACCGGGATCGACCAGCACCGGCCGGTCGTTGATCCTCGTATAGCGGTACTCATAGTCGGGGATCGTCTGGAAGGTGACATCGGCAGGCACTTCCGCGCCGACGACGACATCGCCGCCAAGTCGCACCGTCTCACCCGGATTGGTGTCGATATAGGTGCGAACCGTCTCCGGCGGAGTGATGGTCTCGACCGACCCGACGGGGCCGAGCAGTTCGTCGCCCGGCGCCGGCTGCGGCTCGGCCGGAACGACGCTTGCGGTCGACTCGTAGGTGACGGCGGGAACGCCGATCTCGGCACGATGCTCCTCGACGATAACGCGGCTGCCGCCATGATCGACCTGCAGATAATCGGCATAGACCCAGCCGCGCATGCCGTTGACGTCGACACGGCACCATCGGCTGCCTTCGATGCAGCCGTCGAGGACTGCGGTGGAGCCGCGGGTGGCAAGACCGACCGAGGGATATTGCGGGCCGGGGCCAGCGCGGACGTTGAGATCATCGACCGTCGTCGCCATCATCTCCGCCTGCGCAAGACCGGCGCTCGCTATCAGCACCGCGCCTGCCAGCAGAATGTTTCTCTTTAAGGTCATGTGAGCGTCTCCTTGGTTTCGATGGGCTGACAACGTGCGGGGTTCCACGATGTTCCCATGCGCTCAGCCCGGCGGAACATCGCCTCTATGAGAATTCCTGCAAGTGCCTTGAAAAATTGAATAAAACCCGATTTCTTCGCCTGATGACGATGACAAAAGCAGGTATAAACTCTTGTTGCAGTCTGTCTTTTTGCCGTGAGGCCGACCGTAAATGGGAGAAGATTCCGGCTGTCCTCGCCGTGGTTTCGGACTATACCCTGGATATCCGAGACACCAAGCGAGGCACCTATGGGCATGCTCCAGGCCGGCATTATTCCGGTGACACCCTTCCAGCAGAACTGCACGATCTTCTTCGATCCAGATACCAAGGAAGGCGTCGTCATCGATCCGGGCGGCGACGTGCCGCTCATCCTGCAGGCGATCGCGGAAAACGGGTTGACCATCAAGGAAATCTGGCTGACGCATGGCCATCTCGACCATGCGGGCGGCGCCAGCGAACTGAAGGAGGCCCTCGGGGTCGATGTGGTCGGCCCGCATCAGGACGATCTGCCGCTGCTGCAGCGGGTCGAGAGCCAGGCTGCGAAATACGGCATATCAGGATTGCGTAACGTCGTGCCCGACCGCTGGCTGAAGGATGGCGACAAGATCTCCTTCGGCGCCCACGAATTCGAGGTCTATCACACGCCCGGCCATGCCCCCGGCCACGTCATCTATTTCAACCGCGCGCAGAATTTCGCCCATCTCGGCGACGTGCTCTTCAACGGCTCGATCGGCCGCACCGACCTGCCGGGCGGCGATCATCAGCAGCTTCTTGATTCGATCCGCGACAAGGTGCTGCCGCTCGGCGACGACGTCGGCTTCATCTGCGGCCACGGTCCCGGCAGCCGCATCGGCGATGAGCGGCGAAGCAATCCGTTTTTGCGGGAAATCTGACCTAGTGGAGAATGGGCGGCGAAGCTGCGCTCCGCCCGCTCACATCATCTTCCGGCCGTTCGGCACCGGCTGCTCGACGGCCGCAAGCACGATCGCGCCGTTCTCGTCCTCGAATCCCAGCGTCAGCACTTCCGAGCGGAACGGCCCGATCTGGCGCGGCGGGAAATTGACGACGCCGAGCACCTGCCGGCCGATCAGGCTTTCCGGCATATAATGCACGGTGATCTGCGCTGAGGATTTCTTCGTGCCGATCTCAGGGCCGAAATCGATCACCAGCTTGATCGCCGGCTTGCGCGCTTCCGGAAAGGGGCTGGCCTCGATGATCGTGCCGACACGAATATCGACACGCTCGAAATCGGCATAGGTGATCTCTTCGGCCATGTCGTCTCCGTCAGCCGGCCAGTTCCTCGGCCCGCTTGCGCGCCGCCGCGAGTGCCGCGTCGAACAGAGGCTGCATGCCGTCCTCTGCCATCAGCACGGCGAGCGCCGCCGCCGTCGTGCCGCCGGGAGAGGTCACATTCTCGCGCAGCCGCGAAGCGCCGTCGGGGGACTGGTGCAAAAGTTCACCAGCCCCCGCGACTGTTTCCCGCGCAAGACGCATGGCGAGGTCCGCCTGCAGACCGAGTTTACGGCCTGCCTCCGCCATACATTCGACGAGATAGAAGACATAGGCCGGACCACTGCCCGAAAGCGCCGTCACGGCATCGATATCGGCTTCCGCGGGCACCCACTCGACAGGCCCCGAGACGCGCAGAAGGGAATGGACGCGCTCACGCTGCTGATCGCTGACCCCTGAATTGGCAAAGGCGCCGGTGACGCCGCGCCCAACCATAGCGGGCGTGTTCGGCATGGCGCGCACCATGGCGGCTTTACCCAGATGCTTCTCGAGGAAACCGAGCGTCTTGCCGGCCGCGACCGAGACGACGACCGTGTCCGGCCCGATCGCACTCTTCACCGTCGGCAGCACCGTCTCCATCACCTGTGGCTTGACCGCGAGAAACAGCACGCTTGCCTTCAAATCCGCCGGGAGCGCGGTCACATGGGTGGCGCCAGCTTCGTTGATCGTCGCCAGCATCGCCGGCGACGGACCGGGATCGACGACAATGACGGCCGAGCCCGGGACGCCGCTTTTCAGCCAGCCCGATAGCATCGCCCCGCCCATGTTTCCGGCGCCGATCAAAAGGACGGGATTTGTCGAGGAGAAACGCTTCGTCGGCATCTTATGCCTCGCCGACTGTTTCGAACAGCACGGCTTCCATCGCCTTCGTCGCTTCCATGCCGGACCAGACGACGAACTGGAATGCCTGGAAATAGGCTTCGCAGGTATCGAGCGCGCTGGAAAGCAGCACCTCCACCTGACGGTTGGTGGGCTCTGCACCGCCGGCGAGCAGCAGCGACTGGCGGAAAATGACGACATCTTCCTGGCGCCAGAGATCGAAATGACCCATCAGCACCTGCCCGTTGATCGCCGAGAGCAGCTTGACCACCTCGTTGACCCTGATGTCGGGAACTTTGATATCGAAGGCGCAGCCAAGGTGCAGCGCCTCGAACTCCTCCATCCAGGAGAAGGAGACGTGATAGTCCGTCCAGCGACCCTCGACCGTCATCGCGATCTCGTCCTCGCCGGACCGTTCAAACGACCAGTCGTTGTTGGAGGCAACGTACTCGATCATATCGACCGGGTTCGACTGACGCTCGACTTCCAATTCCATCAGGTTCATGCAGCACCTTCTTGACCGGAACGAATGCGACTTAACTTGGTGTACGAACACAAGAAAGACACACGCAAATACCGGAAACCACCACTCGGATGATCGTTGAACCGCTGCCAGACTTAACGCAGATAACCTGCCCGGAGCTTACCAAGTCGCTTCGAATCATCATTTAAAATCAGTGTATAGCGCCCCTTGCCCCCTGCCAGCCCCCCGAACGGAAAATAGGACCGGCCACTGTGGAAAGGCTCTTCGAAATTCAATTCAGAAGGGAGAATAAGCGACTCTGCGAATTGGCTTTTTTGGCAGTGTCCACAGGTGGAAAACTCACCTGAATTTTTTGTGACAGATGCGGCATCTGCCAGGAAGACGTGCCGCACCTGCGTCATATCGGGACTTCAGTGCCCTTCGCCGGCAAGCTTCGCCTCGAGTGCCGCGACGCGGGCGGCGAGCGCCTCGTTCTCGTCGCGTGCCTTGATCGCCATCTCGCGCACGGCCTCGAACTCCTCGCGCTTAACGACGTCCATACTGTTCAGCCAACGCTCGGCCTGGGCGTTGAACGCGGTTTCGATCTCCTTGCGGACGCCCTGGGCGGCACCGGCCGCATCGGTCATCAGCTTGGCGAATTCGTCCATGATGCGGTTCGTTCCGGTCGTCATGGCGTTTTTCTCCCTTCGCATGAGGTGAATTCAGCCCTTCGGGGCCTCGAGGATTGAGGTAGGGCTTCACCATCGACGATGCAAGCGCTTTGCACGGGATAGGCCTCGGGAAGCGGCCGCAAACGGGCCATCACGAACAATGGACTTGACCGTCCGGGATCGCAGCGGCATGTTCCGCGCAACCAAACAGGTGGGAAAACCTTGCCGACAGCAGCCAATCTCCTTGCCATCATGCCTTTCCCGGATATCGATCCGATCGCCTTTTCGATCGGTCCGGTGGCGATTCACTGGTATGGTCTTGCCTATGTCGCCGGCATCCTGCTCGGCTGGGCCTATGCGCGCCGCCTCGCCGCCAATGACAGTCTCTGGCCCGGCAACGTCTCGCCGATATCAAGGACGCAGCTCGACGATTTCATCGTCTGGGCAGCGCTTGGCGTCGTCCTCGGCGGCCGTCTCGGCTATATCTTCTTCTATGATCTCCCTGCCGTCCTGCGCAGTCCCGTCCGCGCGCTCGAGATCTGGAACGGCGGCATGTCCTTCCATGGCGGCCTGACCGGCACGACGATCGCCATGATCCTCTTTGCCCGCCGCAACGCCATCCCGATCTGGAGCCTGTTCGACATCGTCGCTGCTGTCGTTCCCTTCGGGCTGTTTTTCGGCCGCATCGCCAATTTCATCAATGGCGAGCTCTGGGGCCGGTTGACCGACGTGCCCTGGGCCGTGGTCTTCCCGACCGGCGGCCCGTTCGCCCGCCATCCGAGCCAGCTTTACGAAGCCGGCCTCGAAGGCATCGTTCTGCTGCTGGTGCTGGCCGCCCTCGTCTATTTCATGCGGGCGCTGAAAAGCCCCGGTTTCATCACGGGTGTCTTTGTCTGCGGTTATGCGCTGTCGCGCATTTTCGTCGAATTCTTCCGCGAGCCTGACGCCCAGATCGGTTACCTCATCGGCACGAACTGGCTGACCATGGGCATGGTGCTCTCTTTCCCGATGATCCTGCTTGGCCTCTGGGCGATGCTGCGGGCCCGCCGCCAGGCTGCGCTGCGGCTCTGAAACGGCAGGACGCGCGACATGACCACCGCTCTAGGCGAAAAGATCAAGGCGATCATCCAGGCGAACGGCCCGATCAGCGTCACCGATTATTTCTCGCTGTGCCTCGCCGATCCCGAACACGGCTATTACCGCACCCGCGAGCCCTTCGGCCGTTCCGGCGACTTCGTCACCGCGCCGGAGGTCAGCCAGATTTTCGGCGAGATGATCGGCGTCTTCATCGTCCATGCGTGGCAGCGTCACGGCACGCCGGCCGACGTCCGCCTCGTCGAGATCGGCCCTGGCCGCGGCACGATGATGGCAGACATGCTGCGCGTCATCTCCCGCATCGCTCCACCGCTTTTCGACGCCATGACCGTGCATCTCGTCGAAACCAGTGAGCGCCTGCGCGACGTCCAGAGCCAGACGCTCGAACCCCACGGCGAGAAGATTTCCTGGCACGATGGCTTCGACGAAGTACCATCAGGCTTCACCTTGATTGCCGCCAACGAACTCTTCGACGCCATCCCGATCCGCCAGTTCGTCCGCATGCCGACGGGTTTCCGCGAACGCATGGTCGGCATCGACGCCGATGGCGAACTGACCTTCGCCGCCGGCGTCGCCGGCCTCGATCCCGCGCTTCTTCCCGAACCGGTGCAGAACGTGCCGGTCGGTACGCTCTTCGAGATCTCGCCGGCCCGCCAGGCGGTGATGATGGCGATCTGCGAGCGGCTGCGCGCCTTCGGCGGCACGGCGCTCGCGATCGACTACGGTCATCTCGTCACCGGCTTCGGCGATACGCTGCAAGCCGTGCGCATGCATGAATTCGACCCGCCGCTCGCCCATCCCGGTGAAGCCGATCTGACGAGCCATGTCGACTTCCAGCAGCTCGCCGAAACGGCGCTTGCGGCCGGCATCCATCTGAACGGCGCCCTGCATCAGGGTGATTTTCTGACCGGCCTCGGCATCCTCGAGCGCGCGGCCGCCCTCGGCCGCGACCGCGAGCCGCAAACCCAGCAGATCATCCAGACGGCGGTCGAAAGGCTCGCCGGCGCCGGTGAAGGCCGGATGGGCGAACTCTTCAAGGTAATGGCGGTCTCCTATCCCGCCGTCGATCTCATGCCCTTTCGCCCGGTGGATTGACAGGGCGCACGCGGCTGGTTCAACATCCCAGCGCAACAAGAACTTGAAGCGCGCCGCATATGCGATGCGCTTGGGATAATAACAAACCCCTTAAAAACCCCGGAATCACAGATGCAGGACGCGGCCTCTCCCGCACCGATCGAAAGCACGCTGCTGAACGAAGCGGCGGGCAGCACCATCCGCCACGGTTATTTCACTCGGGCCGGCGGCGTTTCCGAAGGGCTGTATCGCGGCCTCAATGTCGGCCTCAGCTCCAGCGACGAACGCGACAAGGTCCTGGAAAACCGCCGCCGTGTCGCCGCCTGGTTCGACCTGCCGGTCGAACGGCTGGCAACCGTGCATCAGGTTCATTCCCCCGATGTCGTGACGATCCGCGCCAATTACGACGGTGCCCGCCCCGACGCCGATGCGATGGTGACGGCGGCCCCCGGCATTGCGCTTGGCGTGCTCGCCGCCGATTGCGGGCCGATCCTTTTCGCCGACCCCGACAACCGCGTCATCGGCGCCGCCCATGCCGGGTGGAAGGGCGTGCTGACGGGCGTGCTCGAAAATACCATCGCCGCCATGGAGGCGCTGGGTGCGGACCGCGGCAGCATCGTCGCCTGCCTTGGCCCCTCGATCAGCCAGGCAAGTTATGAAGTCGGTCCCGAGTTCGTCGAGCGTTTCGTCGCCGAGAACCCGGTTGACGATCGCTTCTTCGTGCCTTCCGCAACATCAGGCCACGCCATGTTCGACCTGCCGGGGCTGACCGTCGATCGGCTGACGAAAGCCGGCGTGCGCGCCGAAAGTCTCGGCCTGTGCACCTATCCGGACAGCGAGCGCTTCTTTTCCTATCGCAGAACGACACATCGCAAGGAGCCGGATTACGGCCGCCAGATTTCCGCGATATCAATCAGGGAGACTTGAGCAGAATGGCACTGCACTTCGAAAAGGCTGAATTCGCAAGCCGGCTTGCGCGCCTCACCGAGAAGATGAAGGAAGAAAAGCTCGACGCCCTGCTGCTCTTCGCCCAGGAAAGCATGTACTGGCTGACCGGCTACGACACCTTCGGCTACTGCTTCTTCCAGACGCTGGTCGTCAAGAGCGACGGCACCATGGCGCTGATCACCCGCTCGGCCGATCTTCGCCAGGCCAGGCACACCTCGATCCTCGAGGACATCCATATCTGGGTCGACCGGGTCAATGCCGATCCGACGCTCGACCTGAAGAACCTGCTGGTCGAGATGGATCTGCTCGGCACCCGCATCGGCGTCGAATATGATACGCACGGCATGACCGGCCGCGTCGCCCGCCTGCTTGACGCGCAACTGACCACCTTCGGCCAGATCGTCGACGCCTCCTACCTCGTCAGCCGCCTGCGCCTGATCAAGAGCCCGACCGAGGTCGCCTATGTCGAGCGCGCCGCCGTTCTGGCCGACGATGCGCTCGATGCCGCAATCCGGTTGACGAAGCCCGGCGCCGACGAGGCCGATATCCTCGCCGCCATGCAGGGCGCGATTTTTTCCGGCGGCGGCGACTATCCCGCCAACGAGTTCATCATCGGTTCCGGCGCCGACGCCCTGCTCTGCCGCTACAAGGCCGGCCGCCGCAAGCTCGACGCCAACGACCAGCTGACGCTCGAATGGGCCGGCGCCTATGCGCATTACCACGCCGCCATGATGCGCACGATCGTCGTCGGCGAGCCGACACACCGCCATCGCGAGCTTTACAACGCCTGCCGCGAGACCATCGAGGCGATTGAGACCGTGCTGAAGCCCGGCCATACCTTCGGCGATGTCTTCGATATGCATGCCAGGATCATCGATGAGCGCGGCCTGGCTCGCCACCGGCTGAATGCCTGTGGTTATTCGCTCGGCGCCCGCTTCTCGCCGTCCTGGATGGAGCACCAGATGTTCCATGTCGGCAATCCGCAGCCGATCGAGCCGAACATGTCGCTCTTCGTGCATATGATCATCGCCGATTCCGACACGGGCACGGCGATGACGCTCGGCCAGACCTATCTGACGACAGCGGATGCACCGCGCCCGCTGTCCCGCCATCCGCTCGACTTCATCGGCCTCTGACCGGTGAGAATCCGGAATTGACAGACGACCATCCCCGCCCGCATAAATTCGGGTGGGGCTGATTGCAATTGTGGGAAGGACGGATCAAGGGATGACGCGAGCTGCGATTGTGCCCACGCTCCTGTTCGTCACAGCTCTGCTGACCGCTTGCAATACCACCGATGCACTGACGCCGCAGGTCGATATCGGCGATTCCTCCGGGGCGACATCGTCGAGCCCGGTGTCGCAGAGCGAAGCCGAGCGTTTGGCGGGTACCCGCCAGCCGGGTTTCGCGGCAAGTGCGCAGCAGGGCGGCTACCATCCAGCCTATAATCAGTCGCAGCAGGCCTATCGGCCCGGCAGCGGCGCGCCGCCGACGACGATGCAGCAGCAGGCAGACGCCCTGTCGCGGAGCGGCTCCTCGCCGGCCGCCTCTACTCCGATCGAGGGGCAATCGCTGCCACCGGCGGCGGCCAATGGCGGGCTTCCCGCACAGCCGGCTCAGCCGGCCGAGGCGCAACAGCCACAGCAGACCGCGGCCCTGCCGCCCAGTTCTTCCTCCGGCCGCGGCAATACCGTACGCTTCCTGCCGATCATCGGCGCGCCGGTGCAGGCCGTGACCCCGCTCTCACGTCAGCTCGGCGCCGAGGCTCGCGCGCACGGCCTTTCCATCAAGAGCTCGACCGATGCGAGCAGTGATTACATCCTCAAGGGCTATCTCTCAGCCTTCAGCGACGACGGTAAGGTCACAGTGGTCTATGTCTGGGACATTCTCGACAGCGCCGGCGGTCGCCTGCACCGCATCCAGGGGCAGGAAAGCGTGCCGGCGGCCGCGGCCGATCCCTGGACAGGGGTTCCGGCCTCGGTCATGCAGCAGATCGCCTCGAAAACCATCGCGGAATTCTCCTCCTGGCGGCAGACTCAGGGCGGTTAGTCACAAACTTTTTGCAAATATGAAAGCCTGTGGCACCTTTGCCCTTGCATTCATCGGGAAGCTGACTAAAAAGCGCGGCTATCAGCGCATAACAGGCGGACCAAAATGAAGGTTTTCGCAGGCAATTCGAACCGGCAACTCGCCGAAGCGATCTGCACCTATCTCAATGTTCCCTTGGGGAGAGCCAGCGTCCGAAGGTTTGCCGATCAGGAAATCTTTGTGGAAATCCAGGAAAATGTCCGCGGTGAGGACGTTTTCCTCGTGCAGCCGACTGCCTTCCCGGCCAACGACCACCTGATGGAACTGCTGATCATGATCGATGCGATGCGTCGTTCGTCAGCCCGTCGCATCACTGCCGTGCTTCCCTATTTCGGTTATGCGCGTCAGGACCGCCGCGCTTCCGGCCGTACGCCGATCTCCGCCAAGCTGGTGGCAAACCTGATCACCGAAGCCGGCGCCGACCGCGTCATGACGCTCGATCTCCACGCAGGTCAGATCCAGGGCTTCTTCGATATACCCACAGACAACCTCTTTGCGCTGCCGGTGCTGACCCGCGACATCAAGAGCCACTATGATCTCAGCAACGTCGTGGTCGTCTCGCCTGACGTCGGCGGCGTGGTTCGCGCCCGCGCGCTCGCCAAACGGCTGGACTGTCTTCTGGCCATCGTTGACAAGCGTCGCGATCGGCCGGGTGAATCCGAAGTCATGAACATCATCGGCGACATTGCCGGCAAGGACTGCCTGCTGATCGACGACATCGTCGATTCCGGCGGAACGCTCTGCAACGCGGCCGACGCGATGCTGGCCAAGGGCGCATCCAGCGTCACCGCCTATATCACCCACGGCGTTCTCTCGGGCGGCGCAGTCACCCGCGTGACCTCCTCGAAGCTGCGCGAACTCGTCATCACGGATTCGATCCAGCCGACCACCGCCGTGCTCTCGGCCCACAATATCCGCATCGTGACGACGGCGCCGCTGATCGGCGAAGCCATCAGCCGAACGGCCCAGGAAGAGTCCGTCTCCAGCCTCTTCGATTGACCGGCCGATTCGATTAACCAGCCTCTTCAATAAAAAAAGCCGGCATCGACCGGCTCTTTTTAATTTCTGCATCAGATGGACCAAGCTATTGCCGGGCAGGCCCTCCGAGCCGCGTCAACTGCTGGCCGTTGATCGTCGCGGAGCCGCCTTCGTTGACAGCGAAAGCCCAGAATAAATCGTCGTCCCGATCGTTGGCCTCGGTGAAGCGTGTGACTTAAAACAAAGAGGCCGGCACAAGGCCGGCCTCTTCATGTCTGATCCCAATTGATAACGCTCAAGGCTGCTGCGGCGGCGCAGGTACCGCATCCTGACCCTGATCCGGTTCCTGCTCCTGATCTGGCTCCAGCCCTTGATCTTGATCCTGATCCGGACCATCCGGCCCCTTGATCTGCTGGCCGTTGACGGCGACCGCACCATCGCGGCTGACACTGATGTCCCACCGCGAGCGTCCATCCGCATCGGTCTTGGCGAAGCCCTTCACCATCATGATGCCGAAGGAGACCTGGTTGAGATCGGGATCGGTCTTGGCAAGCTCCTGAACCGCGGCGATCGTCTTGTCGAGATCGCGGGCGAGGATCGTCGCCTCCATCGAATAGTCCTTCTGGGTATCGACGCGCCCCTCGATCTTGCCCGTCATGTCGATGTCATAGACATCCGACTTGGCGCTGATCTTCGGAAACTCGACGGTGAGCCGACCATCACGGAAGAGCTTCTTGCCCATCTCCTCACCGCTCGTCTCCGGCGCCTTCTCATTGAAATCCATCGCCATCAAGGCGTCGCCGAAACTTGCGAAGTCCAGATTCGGCATGGCGAGCTGCAGATCGAAGCTGGTCGGCAGGAAAGGCGAATAGCTTGCCGGCATCAGCGGGCTGTCGAAGCTGATCTCCTGCGCATTCATGCCGAAGCCGAAGCGCATCGCGTTGGTCGGCCCATCGATGGCGACGTTATAACCGAAGGCCTTGACGCCGCCGCTACCCACCTGGGTGCTGACGGTCAAATTGTTGACCCCGATCGTCTCGCTGAACGAGGCCAGAAGCGGGAAGGCTTCCTTGAGGATTCCCTTGATCTTGTCGCTGTTTTCGGGGCTCAACTCCTTCTCCTCGACATGATCGAGAATGAAGAAGACCATCTCGCGGATCTGCTTCGCCGGCAGGCCGTTCACCTTGGCCTCGACATCGACCGAGTCGGCACGGATTTCAACGGGCGGCATTTGCGCGCCGGAAATCTGCTCGACGAAAGCCGACATCGAACCGCTGCCCGTAAGATCGATACGCCCGTTGCCGCCTGCGCTGTCCGTCGAACTCAGCTTTTGATCCATGCTGGCGATGCTGGCGCTGACTTCCTCAGTCTCGGACTTGCTGGTGAGCTTGATGTCCTTGGCCGTAGAAGTGGCGGAGCGCAGATAGCTGATCGCGGGATCGAAGACGCCGCTGTAAACAAGCGATGCGATAGAATAGGAGAAATCCGTCGGCTTCTCGTCCTTGCCTTTGAAATGGCCGGAGACGTTGAACTTGTTGTCGCCTTCGATATTCCAAAGCCCGCTATCGAGCGGTGTAGCGAACGTCGAGAACGGCGCCAGCCCGTTGATCGCGAATGTCGCGGGATCGGCCTTGGCAAGCAGCTTCGCCAGATCGTAGATGATCTCGTAGCGCGTGCCTGCCGGATTGACGGTGATCAGGCCGCTCTTTGCCAGATCCTCCGGAAGCAGCTTCGTCAGGGTACCCTTGAGCGCGTCGGCGCCGCCCTGATTGATCTCGACACCCTGGGCCGTAGTGACAAGGCAAAGTGCCAGCAAGCTCGTTGCCGTGACAAGTTTAAGACGCATAGTCCGATTTCTCCTCAGCCGCTTTTTGAATGCGGCATCCAAAGAGGTGAAGCGCGCCGATGTCAACCTCGGCCGCAGCGGGAATGCTGAATTTTGCCGCTTGCTGGACCGGGAATACGATCGCTGCGAAGTCGGGTGCGGTTTCGGCTTGCCGAAGCGCGTATTTCGCCGGAAAACAGCCTGAAACCGCAACTTGCGTTTCCGATCGACTTATAATATAGGCCACCGGTCCGCGTAGACACCCTTGGAGGCAACGCGGATGAGGTTGGGTTATACCCGCCTCCGGTTCGACGGAGCAAGGCATTGCCCGCCCGCCGAACTCTCCAAATAACCTCGAAAGGAATAGCCATGAGCCAGGAAACTTACGAGCTCAAGGCCGAGGCGCGCGAACGGGTTGGTAAGGGGTCCGCCCGTGAACTTCGCCGCAACGGTTTGATTCCCGCTGTCATCTATGGTGACAAGCAGGCCCCCATTGCCATCGCTCTCAACACCAATGAGGTGACGAAGCGCATTCATGCCGGTGGTTTCATGACCACCGTGGCGACGATCGAAGTCGGCGGCAAGAAGTACAAGGTTCTGCCGAAGGACTATCAGCTCGATCCGGTCCGCGACTTCACGATGCATGTCGATTTCCTGCGCGTCTCCGGTAACACCCAGGTGAGCGTCGAAATCCCGGTTCACTTCGTCAACGAAGCGAAATCCCCGGGCATCAAGGTCGGCGGCGTTCTGAACATCGTTCGCCATGAAGTCGAAGTTCATTGCCCGGCCGATGCGATCCCGGAATTCTTCAATGTCGACCTCAGCGGCAAGAAGATCGGCGACAGCATCCATATTTCGGAAGTCACCCTGCCGAAGGGCGTCACCCCGGTCATCGACCGCGACTTCACGATCGCGACCATCATTGCCCCGGCTGCCGGCATCGACGAGACTGCTGCCGAAGGCGAAGCCGAAGCCTGATCGCTTCGACCAATTTGTAAAGCATATGGCCCGCTTTCCCCTGGAAAGCGGGCTTTTCATTGCCCGGCAACTGCCCCGTTTCAGCAACATTTAACAAATTCGTGAAAGCATGCTTCGTCAGCTGCGAAGAAGCCCGCCTTGACGCGCGACAGGAAATATGGCCGGCCTGGGGGAGTAAACGGAACCATGAACAATTCCGTTGAGAACAGATTTTTTGCGATAGTTTGCGGTGCGCTGCTTGTTTTTGTCGCTCCGCTTTTTGTTCTCTTCCTTTTTCTTTCCTCGGAACGGGCCGATAAGGAAATACGCGACCATATCTCCGTTCTTCTTGTCGCCAATGCCCAGGCGCTGGCCAAACCCCTGTGGGACCTCGATGAGGACAGCGTCACCCAGATCAGCGCGACGGTCGTTTCCCAGGGCGCCATCGTCAAGGTCGAGGTGCGGGATCAGTCAGGCCAGCTCGACGTTAGCCAGTCCACCATTCCGCGCTCCTTCGACGGCCAGCTCGTGCAGGTGTCGCGCGCCATCATCTACAACACCGTCGACGGTCCGAAGAATCTCGGCAGCATCAGCGTCTATTATCCCGCACTCGGCCTGTTTTCCGGCCTGAAGCAGGAAGAAGTCGTCTTCATCTCGATCTTCATTTTCGCGGTCCTGACCGTTTTCGGCACGGCGCTGATCGGCAACCGTTTCTTCGTGATCCAGCCGCTGATGCGGCTGACGGCGGCGATCGAGGCCACCCGCCAGCTGGGCTCCCGCCATCATGTCGACTGGCAGTCGAATGATGAGATGGGACGGTTGGCCCGTAGCTTCAACGAGATGCAGACCAAGCTTGAAAGCGAGGAAAAGGAGCTGAAGCTTGCCCACCGCCGCGCCACCGACATCTACAATCTGACGCCCGCCATGCTCTTCTCGCTCGACGAGGAGGATCGCATCACCGCCGTCAGCGATTACTGGTTGCTGGCCACTGGGTATAACCGCGCCGCCGTTATCGGCCGCAACTTCGCCGATCTCGTCACATCAAACACCCGCGACAAATTCGTCAAGCGCCGGCTGGCCGAAAGCGGCATGACCGTCACCGTCAAGTTTGTCTGCCTGGACGGCCGCACTATGGACGTCCTCATCATGGAATCGGAAGCGGGAGCCGGCGCTCATGACCGCCTGTCGCTCTCGGTCATGACCGATGTGACCGAACTCAAGGCCTCCGAGGACCGCAACCACCGCCAGGCAATCACCGATCACCTGACTGGCCTTCTCAATCGCCAGGGCTTCGAAGCCGTCCTCGACAACAAGATCGCCGCCGCCGACGCCGCCGGCCAGGAACTCGCCTGTCTCTTCGTCGATCTCGACCGCTTCAAGTGGATCAACGACAATATGGGCCATGCCGCCGGCGACATGGCGCTGATCGAACTCGTCGAGCGTCTGAAGACCCATCTTGCCCCCTCCGACGAAGCGGCCCGTCTCGGCGGCGACGAATTTGCCATCCTGCTGCCGGCCAAGGACGCCGCAAAACGCGCCAAGGTGATGTGCGAACAGATCGCCTCGATCTTCGAAACGCCCTTCACCCCGGACATGCATCTGAGCGCTTCCGTCGGCATCGCCATCTATCCGCACCATGCGGCGACCGCGGCCGAACTGCTGCAGAAATCCGACATGGCGATGTATGCCAAGAAACGCGACGGCAAGAACGGCGCGCAGCTCTTCGACAACGCCATGCTCGACCGGGCCCGCAGCCGCGCCGAGATCGAGGCCAATATCGAAGCCGGCCTCGTCGACAACTGGTTCGAGGCCTTCCTGCAACCGATCGTCAACCTGAACGGCCGCGGCATTGCCGGTTTCGAGGCGCTGATGCGCCTCAACCATCCGCAGAAGGGCTTGATGCCGCCGGCCGAAATCATCAGCGTCGCCGAGGAGACGGCAAAGATCGTCCGGGTCGGCAACGTCATCATGGAAAAGGCGATCGCCAACCTCGCGAAGATTTCCCGCATATCGGGCATGCAGGATACCTATCTCGCCATCAACTTCTCGCCGCTGCAGTTCGAGCCGGCGCTGCCGGCCCGTCTTGCCGCCATTGTCGGCCGCCACGGCATCCGTCCTGAGCGCATTGTCGTCGAAATCACCGAAGCCGTGCTGATGCACGACAACCCGCAGATCCGCATGATCGTCACGGAACTCCGTCGCTTCGGCTGCCGCATCGCGCTCGACGACTTCGGGACCGGCTATTCGTCGCTGAGCTACCTCAACCGCTTCCCCGTCGACATCATCAAGATCGACCAGTCCTTCACCCGTGCGATCAACGACGGCGACGACGACGTACGCCAGAAGAGCCGCATGCTGATCGAAGGCATCACCACGCTTTCGCACAAAATGAACTGCACCGTCATTGCCGAGGGCATCGAGACCGAAGAGGAATGCCGCACGCTCCATCAGATGGGGCTTGACTACGGCCAGGGCTACCTCTTCCATCGTCCGCAGCATGCAACCGCGCTCATCGAGCAACTGGTAGGCTCACAATCGGCCGTGGCGCGCGCCTCGTGAATGAAGAACGAAGGAGATGATATGATGAAAAAGCTCCTGCTTCTCGCATGCCTGGCGCTGCCCTGCGCCGCCCATGCGCAAACCGTGACCTTCACGACTGAGGACTATGCCCCCTTCAATTATCGCGAAGGCAAGGAGATCAAGGGCGCCACCGTCGAGCAGGTCGAAAAGGTGATGGCCGCGATCGGCGTCGACTACACGATCGAGATCATGCCCTGGGCGCGCGCTTTCGGCCTTGCCCGCACGGCGCCGATGACCTGTGTCTTCGCAACCGCCCACAACGGCGCACGCGACCCGCTGTTCAAATGGGTCGAGCCGCTGCTCATCGACCGCAACATCCTGATCACCCGCAAGGGCTCGGGCGTCATCGCCAACAATCTGGAAGAGGCAAAGAAATATACGGTCGGCACTCAGCGTGAGGATTACACCGAGACGATCCTGAAAGAGAAGGGCTTCACCAAGCTCGATGTCGCCAGCGACTTCAACGCGACGCTGCGCAAGCTGCTCGGCGGACGCATCGACATGATGCCGATCTCCGAACTCTATTTCGAAAAGCTGAAGGCCGACCAGCCGGTGGAGATGGTGACCGTGCTCTCCGCCCAGCCGATGAGCATCGCCTGCGAGAAGAGCTTTCCGGACGATCTGCTCGTCAAGATGCAAGCTGCCCTCGACAAGCTGATCGCCGATGGCGACCAGAAGCAGATCTTCCTGAAATACGGCATGAATCTGTCGCAGTGACTGCGACGGATACTGCCCTTTCCGCTTGACTTTGCGGTCATTTACAGGTGGTGAACGGCGGGAAATTCTAGCAAGGAAAAACAGACCATGCTGATCATCGCGGGTCTCGGCAATCCTGGCGGCAAATACGCCGGCAACCGCCACAATATAGGCTTCATGGCCGTCGACGCCATTCATCGGCGCCACAGCTTCTCGCCCTGGTCGAAGAAATTCAGGGCCGAGATCGCCGAGGGCGAGATCGGCGGCGAGAAGGTGCTGCTGATCAAGCCGCAGACCTTCATGAATCTCTCCGGCGAATCCGTCGGCGAGGCGATGCGTTTCTACAAGCTCCAGCCCGCCGACCTCGTCGCGATCTACGACGAACTCGATCTTGCCCCGGGCAAGGCGCGGCTTAAGACCGGCGGCGGCCATGGCGGCCATAACGGCATCAGGTCGCTGGACGCCCATTGCGGCCGGGAGTACCGGCGGCTGCGCCTCGGCATCGGCCATCCGGGCGTCAAGGAAATGGTGCAGAACCACGTGCTCGGCGATTTCGCCAAGGCCGACAAGGTCTGGCTGGAGCCGCTTCTCGACACCCTCGCCGACAATGCCGACATGCTGGTGCGAAACGAGGATTCGCAGCTGATGAACAAGATCGCGCTGGCGCTCGGCGGCAAGGCCGAGGAAGAGAAGCCGCGGAAGGAAAACAAGAATACCGAAAAGAAGCCGGCCGGCCAGTCGCATATCCATCAGGCCCGCAACCACAATCAGCCGAAGCTGCCGGCCAGCGGCCCGATGGCCGACATGTTGAAGAAGATGTTCGGCAACAAGGGGGAATGAGGTCGGTGCCGGTTCACGACCAGGACCAGGATTTCGCCATCCGCCCGGCCGCCGTCGGCGATCTTCCCGGGCTGATCACCCTCTACCAGCATTTGAATTCGACCGATCCGGTTCTCGACAAGGCCATGGCCGAAGAGCGCTTCTCCGCCATCCTCGCCCAACCCGGCATGACCCTCTTCATCGGCTTTGCCGGCGATCTCGCTGCGGCCACCGTCACGCTGATCGTCGTGCCGAACCTGACGCGGAACGGCGCCTCCTATGCCCTGATTGAAAACGTCGTCACCCACGCCGATCACCGTCGGCGCGGTTATGCCGGCGCCGTCATCGGCCATGCCGTGACGGAGGCCTGGAAAGCTGGCTGCTACAAGGTGATGCTGCTCACCGGCTCGAAAAACCCGGCGACCCTGCGCTTCTACGAGAATTGCGGCTTCGTGCAGGACAAGACCGGCTATCAGATCCGCAGCACCTGAATCCGCAGCATCTATTCTTCCGGCTCCGTTGTGAACATCAGCGGAAAGCCCATGCCCTTGGCAAGGTCGATGCCCTCCTTGGCCTTGGTCTCGGCGATATCCCTGGCGCAGACCACGACCACGCAGGAACCGAGCTTGTGCGCTGTTATCATCACCCGGTAGCCCGTCTCCTCGCTCATGCGGAACACGGCCTTCAAGATCACGATGACGAATTCGCGTGGCGTATAATCGTCGTTGACGAGAATGACCTTGTAGAGCTTCGGCTTATCCAGCTTCGGCTTCACCTTGGTCTTCGGTTTCAGGGCAATGTCATTGTCACTCATCGGAAAAATCCACCCGTTGATGACATGGGGTCAGGAATGTTCAAACCAGCTAATCAGTGTCGATGACGAGTTTTCAACGGTCAGTCGCCACAGCTCCTGGCCTCAAACAGGCAGGACCTGGTCCCCGGCTTCGGCGCAGAGAGAGGCAATTGCATCTGCGTGGGAGTGATCTGGCATTCTGGTGAAATCCGCAATGCGTCGAAAATCTCAGTCGCATTAAAAATAGGCCAGCACCGATCTGTCGGCAAGTGAGCAGCAGTAAAAGCTCTCTAAGACTTGACCATATTGCTCCTTTATCCCATAGGCACCAGCAAGGAATTCAAGAACAGCAGGTTTTAGCCATGGGCTTCAAATGCGGCATCGTCGGTCTGCCGAACGTCGGCAAATCGACCCTCTTCAACGCGCTCACCAAGACGGCGGCCGCGCAAGCGGCAAACTATCCCTTCTGCACCATCGAGCCGAACACCGGCGAAGTCGCCGTGCCCGATCCGCGCATGCGCAAGCTTGCCGACATCGCCAAGTCGAAGGAACTGATCCCGACCCGCATCTCCTTCGTCGACATTGCCGGCCTTGTGCGCGGCGCCTCGAAGGGTGAAGGTCTCGGCAACCAGTTCCTCGCCAATATCCGCGAGGTCGATGCCATCGTCCACGTGCTGCGCTGCTTCGAAGACAGCGACATCACCCATGTCGAAGGCCGCATCAATCCCGTCGCCGATGCCGAGACGATCGAGACGGAGCTGATGCTTGCCGATCTCGAAAGCCTGGAGCGCCGCACCGAGCAGACGCGCAAGCGCGCCACCAGCAAGGACAAGGATTCGATGGCGATGCTGCCGATCATGGAAGCTTCGCTGAAACTGCTCAACGAGGGCAAGCCGGTACGCACACTGCTGTCGACGCTCGATGCCGAGGAAATCGCCATCCTCAAGGGCCTCAACCTTCTGACCTCGCATCCGGTCCTCTATGTCTGCAACGTCGCTGAGGCCGAGGCTTCGACAGGCAATGAATTCACCGAGGCTGTCGCCGTTATGGCTCGGGAACAGGGTGCCGAAACCGTCGTCATCTCGGCGGCGATCGAGGCCGAGGTCGCCCAGCTTCCCGAGGATGAAGCCAAGGAATTCCTCTCCGCCCTCGACCTCGACGAAGCCGGCCTCGACCGGCTGATCCGCGCCGGCTACAAGCTGCTCCACCTCATCACCTATTTCACCGTCGGCCCGAAGGAAACGCGCGCCTGGACGATCGAGCGCGGCACCAAGGCGCCGCAGGCCGCCGGCGTCATCCATTCGGATTTCGAACGCGGCTTCATCCGCGCCAACACCATCGCCTATGACGATTACATCAAATACAACGGCGAAGTCGGCGCCAAGGATGCAGGCAAGGCGCGTGACGAAGGCAAGGAATACGTCGTCCAGGACGGCGACGTCATCCATTTCCGCTTCAACACCTAAATAAGAAATGCTGCCGCCTTAACCAGGCGGCAGCCTGCTTGCGATTGCCGGGGGCAGTGCCCGCAGCACCAGCCGTCGCAGTGGCATCCAGCCTGTTCCGATAATGAGAACGATCGCGCCCACGACGATCAGCGTCGTGAAGATGTAGGTGTCGACAGTCGCGCTTCCGTGCCGGAAGACGCTGAAGATCGCAACACCGAGTGATAGCAGCCCCGAGGTGACGAAAGCGCGGCGATCGATGATCAGACCGATCAGCATCAGCGCCGCCACGGTCGCGACGACCACGGGGGTCCGGGCCGACATGTTCGCCAGGTCGAAGATACGGCCGCCTTCTCCTAGAGACAGCAGAGAAACGGTGCTGTAGAGCAGCGCCGGCGCCGCACCGAGATGCAGCCAGAAAGCAATATCCGAGCGCGTCGTCCGGCGCAGCCGGTCGCCGAGATCGAAATAGAGCGCCATCGCGAAGAGGCCGAGCGCGCAGACGAGGGACACCGCAGCCAGCAGGGCAAGATGGTCGACGAAAAATGCGGGATTGCCGCTTAGCCATTGCGCTAAACGTAAAAGCAGGGTGAGCACCAGGGCAAGTATCGACATGATGGCGAGCGCCAGCGTCAAGGGCACGCGATAGCGGGCATAGTAGATGCCGAGAAGGATCGGGAAGCCGGCAATGAACTGCGTGAGGTCCGCCCCTATCTCGAAGGTCCACGGCGTAAAGACACGGGACATCAGCAAAAATATCCAGCAGAACAGCGCGATCGTCAGGCCGACGGCCGGCAGGGCGAGCCGCTGACGCCGCACGAGAATTTCCGAAAGCACGAGGATAGCGGGCGGCACCGCGTAAAGCGGCGCAAGCCCCCAGAGGCCGCCGAGCGCCACGACGACGCCGATGGTGATCAGCACGTCGTGGAAGCCGCGCACGAAACGCGGCGTCTCCGCATCCGACCAGGCCTGTCCTTCAGCCGCCATTGCCGGCTGCGCCTCGGCGACGGCCACACCGTGCGCGATCAGAAACGGCAGAAGCCGCTCTCCGGCCTCCGGCGAAATCAGTCCCTGGCGCCCCGCCTCGTCGAGTATCGACCTCAGTTCCGTCATGCCGGTTTATCTCCCCGGAATCATTGAGCCCGCGCGGATGCTATTGTAAGCATTGTGCGCTGCATATGGCGGGAGGAGCGAATGTCGGCAGAAAAGCTTTCCTTCGAGGATTTCCAGCCCGGCCGCCGCTTCGCGCTCGGCCCGAAGCTGGTGATCGCCGAGGAAATCATTGAGTTCGCAAGCGAATTCGACCCGCAGCCGATGCATCTCGATGAGGCGGCCGGCCGCGCCAGCATTCTCGGCGGGCTCGCCGCGTCCGGCTGGCACACCTCTTCGATGTTCATGCGCATGATGGCCGACAGCTATGTGCTGCATTCGCTCTGCGAGGGTGCACCGGGCGTCGATCTGATGGAATGGCGCAAGCCGGTGCTTGCCGGCGACACGCTGTCTGGCCATTCGACCGTCCTCGAAGCCCGGCCGATGCGCTCGCGCGCCGGAATGGGCATCGTCAAGTTTCGTCATGAGGTCGGAAACCAGCGCGGCGAACTCGTCTGCGTCTCGGAGAATTCGGTGATGATCCGTATGCGTCCCACCTCGGAGCTGTCAGCATGAGAATGTCGGAACTTTACGCCGTCGGCGAGAAGGTCGAGATCGGCAGCTACGCCTTTACCGAAGAAAACATCATCCGTTTCGCGACGCGCTACGATCCGCAGCGTTTCCACATCGACAAGGAAGCCGCCAAAGACACGCTCTTCGGCGGCCTCTGCGCTTCGGGCTGGCACACCACGGCCGCCTGGATGCGGACCTTCCTCGCCTTTTGG